>ERZ773045.1258-NODE-1258-length-11590-cov-17.953793_pt1 | contig 11590 bp, 8 predicted proteins | sample MGYA00580635_ERZ773045 | MGnify/ENA primary metagenome ERZ773045 (study PRJEB29015, sample SAMEA2738115) | human oral metagenome | biome: human oral; feature: human-associated habitat; material: saliva | place: China | collected 2261 ...
ACAGTTTCTAATACATCATTGTCATAAAAATGTGTAGCATAGTATGTATAGCCAAACGGTAAATAACTTGGTACAGATACGTCATAGGACACCTTATGAGATGCATTAATTACACCGCTAGGTAAGCCCTTGGATTTGCTCGTAAGTATAGGCCATACAGAATTCGTATGTGTACGCACTGGTAAAGGAATCGTTTCATAAGGAGGCCAATCTATTTTAACATTTTGTTTACCCTGTTCTTCAACATTTTGTTTATCAGGTTCTTCAATATGTTGCTTATCATTTCGATCACCACGTAATCGAGCATCATCAGCGGCTACGCTACTCAAAGGACCTACAGAGTCTACAATTTTGCTTACAAAGCTTTGGTTTCTTGAAGAAGCAAAGTAAAGCATATGAACTTTATTATCTTTTTCCCAGTAAGCAATTTGAATAGCGTCTTTTCTAGAACCTAACGTATATACAGAAATTCCATTAGGGGTAATAAAGCTAACTGCATCCTTAGCATTGTAATTTGTCTTTTCTAATATAGGTGTTACCACTGTATCAATAGCCCACCCCATGCGATATACAATATCTGTATTAGAGAAGGTTAATTTCGGCCCATATTCTCCATCACGGCCCGTTTCTGTATATACGATTTCTAATACATCATGGTCCTTGGCCTTTACATCGCGTACTGCATAGTCTTTAGGCATATAAGACGGCACTTGTAATGGATAACCAAACTCCTGCACGGCACTTTCAATATTAGTTTCAACTATATCATAATCACCAACTTGATCATACCAGAGATAACGATCCATAAGTTTTTGATTATCATCGATAATTTTCTGATTATCTACATCTCGTTCAACAGGAACAGTGTTACCATTTTTATCTATTAACGGGTATGTAGCACTAACTGGCTGTACCCCAAAGGTGCTTACTGCTGTAGCCATCGTGGCACACAAAATGGCAGCTCTTATTATTTTCTTCATATTCTCTCCTCTTCGAGCGGTTACACACGTATCCGCTTTATTCCAAGTAAATCACTACGTGATCTATCTATATTTTTATAGGCTCCACATGTTCCTTATAGAATTCAGCATCAACTGCTTTCACAGGTTCTAAGAACAATAAGGAGTATGCCATACCGTCCTTTGTCCACGTAATGCTACGGATCAGTTGTGCTGCTGGATCACCGGTATAAAAGACTTCACCGGATTCACCTTGTTCAGACCATTCAAAGTCCTTATACTCAGCAGGAACATACGGTACATCTTTTACATCGTTCACGGAATAGCCCATTCTATAAACAAAAATACTAGCTAGATTTTTCTTACCATCTCTATATGTTTGAGCATTTTTTATAAAGTATACAACCTCTAATACATCATTTTTGTCTTGACGTACTGTATAGACCTCATAGCCATAAGGGATATAGCTAGGTGCCTTAACCTCATAAGGAAGCTTCTGTGCTGCCTCTATTAGATTGCCCTTAAAAGTATGCGCCTTTTGTGTATTCTCTATAGGCCAATCATGAAAGTGCCACTGTAAATGGTCAGTTCTAGGCTCTACATTTCTAAAATTATGTCCTAGCTTATGTGTTTGAGTAGATACAGACTGATCTGTAGTATCAGAGGTATACACTGTTTCTGCTGTTGCCATTCCTACAGATAGTAGCCCAATAGCGATAACAGCTAAAACAGACTTGTACATTGTTTTTCTCATATTTTTTCCTCTTTATAAACGATTACGGATTCCATCGATATTACACAATATAGTATTCTAGATATAGTTTGCATAACATCAGTGTATCTGCTAAGGAATCATTCGTTCTTTATCGTATTCATCTCTTGTTTTGTTTGAAATCTTCGTAACCGGATAGTTTCCTAACAATTCATAACGTGAGCTATCTATATTTTTTACAGGCACCACATGTTCCTTATAGAATTCAGCATCAACTGCTTTCACAGGTTCTAAGAAGAATAAGGAGTACGCCATGCTACCTTCCGTCCACGTAATGCTACGGATCAATTGTACGCCTGGCTTACCTGTATAATACACCTTGCCAGATTCACCTTGTTCAGACCATTCATAGTCCTTGTACTCTGCAGGAATATACGCTGTATCTCTTACGGTATCCAAGGAATATCCCATTCGATAAGCCATAACATTAGTAATAAATTTATTCCCATCCTGGTAGATAGGCCCGCCTCTTTTGTAATATACAACCTCTAAGACATCATTTTGATCGTGACGCGCTGTATAAAGCTGATATCCAAAAGGTATATAACTAGGTACTTCCGCCTCATAAGGCAATTTCTGAATAGCCTCTGCTACCCCCTTAAAGTTACGAGCACTGTCTTGAGTCATCATAGGCCAGCCTACTAATTGCGTTCTTGGTATTTGTATAATTGCAGAAGCATTATTCATGTTTGGCGTAATATTTTTAGACTTAGATACGGCCTCAGAATTATTATTAGATACAGACTGATCAACAGTATCTGCGGATACATAGCTTGCAGATAGTAAACCAACAGCTATAGCAGCTAAAAGCATCTTATACATTATTTTTCTCATATTCTCTCCTCATTAAGCGTTTATAGGCTTTATATAATGATATATTTCTTTATATATATCAGAAATACCATTATTATTCTGTTGCCCATGCTACCTCATAAAACTTTTATAAAATCAAATGTAACGTAAGTTCTTATAATAAAAAGAGCTATATTGTATTTATTTTGCATAAAAAAATCCTACTGAACACTATATGATAATAGAGTTCAATAGGATGTTGTATCATTATTTATTTAATGGAGGCATAATAGCATCTTGCTCAAGTTGTCTTCGTCTTTTTGCAGTATAATCTACCACTTTAATTTGAACTACACCTACAGAGTTTACCATGGCTTCCGTAAAAGTAAACTCACGACTTGTCTGATGTTTCATCAACACTTGTAAGCCATGAGCCTTTTCATCAATAGACTCTAAATAGGTAGCCTCTCCTCGACCCATCACACTAGAGTAAACCGAGCTATATTTACATGGCATATCTCCACCTGAAACGAGGGCTTCATCGCTACCATCAATTTCAATAAATACATGTGGATTCGCTTGAATCAAACTAAACTTCTTCCCCTCATAATGTCCATGTACATAGATATAAAGTACCTCATCTATAAATTCATATCCAAAATGTAAGGGCACCACGTAAGGGTAATCACCATCCATCAGACCTAGATGAATGATACGAGTACTACTTAAAATACCTTTAATTTCATCTATATTGGTAACCATGCGATCTTGTCGTCTCATAATAACCTCCACGGCTTTACGTAAAAGATAATCTATATATTATTATAGCAAATTTTAGAACCCTTTTAAGGCATCGTATTTTTTAAATATGAATAATTTCTCTTTTATTCGTATATTAATGATACTTTTCTTTCTATATGTCCACTATATAAATACATTTGACTTTTTGCAATAGATACTGTATTATAAAAAAATAGTTTTATAGATTCTATAGAATATAAAAGCTATGGTTATCCATGGCTTTTTATATTTTATAGATAGTTTGTAGAAAAGAGGTCTTTACTATGTCTGATACACATCAGTTAAAACGGGGACTTAAGAACCGGCACGTACAGTTGCTCGCCATCGGCGGTGCCATTGGTACAGGCTTATTCTTAGGCTCCGGTCGTGCCATTCACTTGGCCGGTCCATCCATTATTTTCGCCTACCTTATTACAGGTATTATCTGCTTCTTCATCATGAGAGCATTAGGCGAATTGTTATTATCCAACTTGAATCACCACTCATTTATCGACTTCGTGGAAGATTATTTAGGTGATCGAGCTGCCTTTATCACAGGATGGACATACTGGTTCTGTTGGCTTTCACTAGCCATGGCAGACTTGACGGCTGTAGGCCTCTATATGCAGTACTGGATACCGTGGTTGCCACAGTGGATTCCGGCCTTGATTGTCCTTGTCGCCTTGCTATTAATGAATTTAACAGCTGTAAAATATTTCGGCGAAATGGAGTTCTGGTTTGCCTTAATTAAGGTAATTGCCATTATATCTCTCATTATTATCGGTATCATCATGATTTTCACAGGCTTTACTACTGATGCGGGTGTCGCCGCCTTTAGTAATATGTGGAATTATGGAGGATGGTTCCCGAACGGAACGATGGGCTTTATCTTATCATTCCAAATGGTTGTATTTGCTTTCACAGGCATCGAACTTGTAGGTTTAACAGCTGGCGAAACGGAAGATCCTGAAAAGGTTATCCCTATGGCCATCAACAACATTCCATTGCGTATTATTTTATTCTATGTAGGCTCTTTGGCCATCATCATGAGTATTTACCCTTGGACGGCCGTTAACCCATCTGCTAGCCCATTTGTAGCCGTATTTACCGCTGTTGGTATCGCAGCTGCTGCAGGTATTGTAAACTTTGTTGTTCTTACATCTGCCGCATCTGCTACAAACTCCGGTATCTTTAGTACTGGTCGTATGATTTATGCTCTTGCTAAACGCGGTCATGCACCTAGCTCTATGCGTCGCTTAACGCACAGCAGCGTACCGTACCAAGCAACGATTTTCTCTGCAGCCGTATTATTGATTACTGTTGTACTTAACTACGTAATGCCCGAAGCAGTATTCGTTATGATTACATCTATCTCTACCTTCTGCTTCATCTTTATTTGGGCCATGATGGTTATTTGTCATCTCAAATATCGCAAGAAAAACCCTGAGTTAGCGGCACAATCTAAATTCAAAATGCCCCTATATCCAGTAATGAATTACGTGATTCTCGGCTTCTTCGTTTTCGTTCTAGCTATTCTAGCGCTAAATGAAGATACGCGAATTGCCCTCTTGTTCACACCAATTTGGTTCGTTATCCTTTGGGCCTTCTATTCCATGCTTAACACGGACGATGAAGATGCTCTCGGTGAAGAACTCATTGAAATGGCTGGCGTAAAAGAAATTTACAAAAAACCGAAAAAAGACGACTCCGATGACTACGTAATCTAATAAAAGGCGATTACATAAACTAATAAAAGATGTCTACGTAACGTAACAAAGAGCCCGTGCATAGCACGGGCTCTTCTTTTACTTCATAGTAGGGAAGTTTTGTTGTTCATATTGTTGTTGATACACCGGAAGATTGCTTGTATCTTCATCGTAGTTAAAGATCGTTTTACTGCGATATCCACCTTGCGTAATGATGATATCGATAGAGGACGGAACCTCTTGACCAGTGCGCTCTAAATGATTAACTAGCTCTTGTAAAGCTTCAGTTTGACGCAAAGAACCTGTCATGTATTTACCTTTAGATAAACCTGTATTTTTAATGACTTGTCCATTATGTACTTGGCCTCTAGTATCTACATAATAGAAACGTACAGCTGCCTTATCTCCTGTAGGTACTGCTTTAACATAAATAGTTTTCCAGTTCTTTTTAACCATAGCTTTAGTAGCATCTGCTAATTTATTAGACAAACGTTGTGTTTCTTTATTAGTGGCTTTAGATACACCGTTTACCTGTTGAATTTCATCATTCATGGGCATTTCGATAGGTGATACCACTGGATCTTGTTGTACTTTTTTCGCATCAGCAGGCTGAACCGCCAATACACCAACGGCTGCCATTACAGCTAACATTGTAAGAGCAAATTTCTTCATTATATCTCTCCTCAGATAGGATTCCCTAAACAAATTATATTTTATACAATACATTATACGCATTAGGCTATTTAATATCAAGTCTATCTTATTTTTCAGGACCATTATTCTTAATTATTTGATTCCAATGTTCAAATCTTGCAATATTATAACCCATATCCATATATTTAATATTAAAAGATGTAATAGATTTAATATCGTTATAAAACTCCATCTCATCAGTATTAGTATTCCAAAATACCATCATATTTTCATATACAGGTATACCATAATACTGTTCAGCTTTTAAAAATTCAAATGGTAAATTCATGTTAGGCTTCGCGTAGTTAAGAGGACTAACAGTAAGCAAATAGGTATCTCCTACCTTACCATTTACATATAATTCTCTAGGAATGATAGCATCTAATATTATTTTATCGTTTTCAATACCATGTTTATTCTTTTTCTCTTGTCGAACAGAGCCTTGATCAGTATTGACTATTTTAGATGCAGATAAATTTGTATCTATAATATATTTTCCATCACGATTAGAGGCTATAATTTTTCCATCTACATAATCTAAGGAAGCAGAAAATGTATCTAGATCATAACCAATAACATTAGAAACTAAGGATGTGTCAGTAATCTTAAATATTAAAAGTGGATGCAATTTCATATCAGGAATCGTATCATTAGAGCATCCCAGTAGATATAGTTCTTCATTAACAATCATATAATCAACAATATAACAGTTATATTGTTTTAAGATAGGTAACACATCGAGAGTATACGATTCAGAATAATTAGCTGCATTCAGAATCTTTAATTCTGCTGTAGGGTTACGATTAATATCAACTGTAATATCCTTCTCTATAATTAGTCCTTGTTTGGGTAAAATTCGCTCCTCATTTCTCCTACCATTAAGGTGCAAGGCACACAAAACAAAGATGAGTAAAAGCAAAAAACTAACAATATAATGCTTTTGTATCCATCGCAACATAGAATCACCTCGCTTATGTATAGTATAACTAAATCTCTAACCTAATAAAAGAAAAGGCTTCAACCGCTTCTCGTCAAAATATTTTTGTCGATTATTGGTTAAAGCCTTTTTTATTCTATTAGTTACTGAAGTCAGTATCCACAATAGCAAATTGTGTATATTCAGGGCAGCGTTTTTGCATTTCTGCTTTAATTTTTTCTAATGTACCATGTGGATCTTCTTCGTCAAAGTCAAAGATAATATCGTAGTAGATAACTTTCTTTTCTTCTTGTACGTAGAACGCATGTACTTGTACTACATGAGTATATAGACTCACAACTTGGTCGAGTGCTTGTCTTATTTCAAGCACTTCTAAACTTGGTTGGTTTTCAGCATATACGCCAACGGTCATAGCAATACCAAATTTTTTATAGAGATGAACGGCGATACTTTTTGTTAGGGGATGAATATCTGCCATAGTCATTGTATCTGGCACTGTAATATGAACGGATCCAATTGTTTCACCAGGACCGTAGCTATTTAATACTAAATCATATACACCGCCCACATTTGGATGTTGAGCGATAGTTTCTTTAATTTCACGAACTAAGTTATCATCTGCACGAACACCAAGCAAGTGATTATACATTTCTTTTAAAATATCATAAGCAGCTTTCAAAATTAAAACAGAGATAGCCGCACCTACATAACCTTGAATATCAAAGTCGAAGAAGAATACTAACGCTGCAGATACCAATGTGGCAAAGGTAATCACCGCATCAAAGAGCGCATCGATACCAGATGCTACGAGCGCATCAGATTTGTATTTCTCGCCTTGTGCCTTGATATAACGGCCCATCACTACTTTTACAACGATAGCAACGGCGATAATCGCCAAGCTTGGAACATCAAAGGTAGATACCTCTGGATGAATTATTTTTTCTATGGATTCCTTAAGGGATCCAATACCTGCACCAAGGATGATAAAAGCAATCGCCATGGTCGTCATATATTCTATACGACCGTGACCAAATGGATGCTCCTTATCGGCACCTTTAGCTGCTAATTTTGTACCAACAATAGTCAACACAGAGGACAATACGTCTGTTAAATTGTTTACCGCATCAAGGATGATGGCAATAGAGTTAGACGCAAGGCCTATAATCATTTTAAAGATAACTAAAACGACGTTACCTATAATACCTTTTATACTAGCAAGCGTAATCCCTCGATTACGTGCTGCACTATTTTCTTGCAAAATCATACTACACCTCTTACATTCATTTCACTAAACTATACATCGAAGCCTATCGATTTATTTATATTCCTATTATAGCTTATCGATTATCATTTGTCATTATATTTTTTGAAAAATTTTTATAAAATCATTGATATTGCTGAATTATCAATAATTCTCATTTCTCAATTAGAGTGTTTGATGTATTGTGACTTCACAATTTATAGTATAAATCTATTGTTACCAATTTGTTATCTAGTTATTAATACGTAATACATATTACGCACTCTTTAATACTTAGATAGTGATAAGTATTAAAGTAGTGAGAAGAAATTATGCAGTAACCGTAATACGCTCGCCTGTGCGCATGTGTGTAAATACAACCTTTTGGGCACGCAATTGGAAGGGCTGCCCCGTTGGTTGTGCGCCATATAATGTATCCCCTACTAGAGGGTGACCTATATGGCTGAAAGCCACACGAATTTGATGTGTTTTTCCTGTGTACAAACGGACTAAAACCTCTGTATATCCACATTCTCGGGAGTTATACACAGATTTGTCCACATTTTGACCACTTTTATCCACATCTGATAGTTCTATATCCACATCTTTTGATTCAATATCCACAGAATTTAGGGACTTATTCACAGAGTTATCCACAGGCTGTGATTGATGTCTACATAGGACGGAATAATCTGTACGAGTCTCTTTTCCCTTAGGATTAACTTCGTAATGAATCCCATCAGCACTGCGTTCCATAGGTAATACCAAAGAATCCTCATCAGCTTCTACAAGGCCTTCTACAATGGCCATATACCATTTTTCAAAGGTATTATCATCCATTTGCTGTTGATAAAGACTTTGGGCCAACCCGCTTTTAGCAATCACAATACAGCCCGTCGTATCTCTATCTAAGCGATTCAAGAAACGCACCTTCCGCTTGATGCCATGTTCTTTAAAGTAATAGGCCACACCATTGGCAAGGGATACTTGGTCTTTAGAGTTTACCGTCACACTAGCCGGCTTATCCACAATGAGCAGATCATCATCTTCATATAAGATATGTAGATTCATTTCAATTGGTTCGTGATCTATTTTTTCCTTCGCCATGGCAATCCAAATCTCGTCACCTTCGGAGATAACATCCTTTGGCGTCGCCTTATGTCCGTTGATGTGGATTAGTTTTTCCTCAAATAACTTTACTAAGGATTTACGAGGATATTTTGTATCTAATACTTCACCTAATGTAACATCCTGTTTTTCACTACGTGCAGCGTCTATATCTGCGGTAGTTACAGTCCACAAAATATCGTCTGGACGATGTGTTTTTCTCGCCATTAGTATCTCCTTTCTACGAGCTCATTGTCTCGTGGCATATAGTTTAGTAGCGAGCTTGGTTGAACCGCTCGACCACGTATATTGGTTTGTTCAAAGGTAATGGTCAGCTCTTGCTTAGGGCGCGTAATCGCCACGTAGAACAAGCGCTTTTCTTCGTCTTCACGGCCTTCTGCAATGGCAAATGGGCTTGGGAATGTACCTTCGTTGAGGCCTGCTAGGAATACATGGTCAAACTCGCTCCCCTTTGCTTGGTGGATAGTAATGATAGGAATGCGATCTTCATTTCGCACCTGTTGAGCTGGCTCACCTGCGGTAAGGGCCGCCATCTGCAAGATTTGATTTAATCGAGCTAAACCAGGTGGCCCTTCATAGGCAGCATCTAGTTTTTCCATAATGCGATACAAATCGCGTATATGCTCTACCTTTGCCGCTTCCCCATGGGATTTATAGTATTCTAGAACCCCCATTTGGTTCATAATGTACGCCAATAACTTCGTTGGCAGCTCCGTATAGGCCTTTCTACGTAATGTCGCCATTTGGGACGCAATGTTAGTGAAAGCCGCTTTATACTTATTAATTGCCACCATACGACCAGTCGTTGTAGGCACGATATTTTCTTTTACTGCATAGATTAAAAGCTGTGCTGTGGCCAAGATATCGTCCATCGCATTGTGCGTAGGCTCATGATTGATAGGAAACTCTGACGCTAGGAAGCCCAATTTATGATTCGGCAAATTAGGATAGAATCTACGATAGATGTCGAGTGTATCATAAATAGCCTTGAACGCTGGATTACCTAAATTATGGCGTGCCAATTCATTAGTAAATATGGCTACATCATAATTTACATTATGGCCTACAATAATAGCATTCTTGGAGAATTCCTTAAAGGCTTGTAGCACTGTAGCTGGCTCTTCGCCGTGTTCTTGTAGATATGCATCAGAGAAGCCGTGTACCTCTTCAGATTGTCCTACAGGTACGCCTGGGTTGATAAAGCGTTCAAAGGTCTCTAGGACCTGCCCATTTTCATCGATACGAATGGCTGCAATTTGAATGATACGATCCTGGGACGTATCGGTACCAGTACTTTCTACGTCATACACCACGACCTCATGATGTTCTAAGCCACTGACGAGCTTCGCATACGGCTCTGCCTCAAAGATAGGCATATCCATAAAGTCCGTCAATTTTAAACCTACTTGGCGCGTCTCAGGGCTTTCAATCGCAGCAATACGAGCGTCACCAATACCAGCAACATAGCGCTTAATAATTCGTTTCGCACTGACAGAATCATTAGGATTCATCAACAACTTGAAGTAAGCCATAACATCTTTAATTTCTTGACGTCTAAAGAATTTAAACTCGTCGATAATCATGAAGTGACGGCGTTCCTCTTCAGATCGTTCGCCGTTAAGACGTTCAAAAGAATCACTTAGCTGCTGTGCCTTTTTATTATCCCTCACGAGAACGCCGATATTAGCATCCTTCGGTAATGCACAGATAGCTTCGTAGATATATCGACCCTCAAGGTAGCTATTTCTACAGCCTTTAATGAGAACAGGTTTGCCCTTGCTTTCACTATTGGCACGAGGCAATTCCGTGTAGATAGACCCAACTAGGTCAGGGAACATATTTTGCAAGGTCTTGAAAGCCATCGTAAAGAGCGTCCAATTAGAACGATAGTTTTCATAAAAGATGATTTTCAAGGGCTTGAAATCCGCATCAAATTGCTTCAGCAAGCGGAACGGATCGGAGCCACGCCATTCGTATATGGTTTGAAAATAGTCGCCACACAAAAGTACGTGATTACCTTCCCACAGCATTTCTAGAACCTTGTACTCTAGTACGCCTGTATCTTGCATTTCATCTACAGAGATATAGCTGTAACGACTGCGCCAGCATTCACGAACTACAGGGTCTTGGAATAGGCGATGAACACCGCAGATGAGGTCTGTAAAATCTAGACCGTGCACGGAAGCTAAGCTTTCATCATACGCAGCAATCCATTCGTGACCATGGTTCAAGAAATCATTGAGTTCACTATAGAGGACATTGCCAAAGCTGGAGAATTGCTGCTCAATGGCTTCACGCTGCTCCTTCTGCAAGCGCTCAATAGTGCGTTTATAATCACCTACGAGGTCATCAGAATAAAATCCATATAAAGAGCGATATTCTTTCACCATAGCGATAACATTAGCAAAGGACATTTCTCGCAATTTACCAGGACGGTACGGTTCAGAGAGTTCCTTGCAGTCTTCTTCGTCAAAGATGGTCACATCTGTGTACAAGCTTTCGTTGCGCTTTCCCTCTTGTTGGAGAATGAAAAAGCAAAAGCTGTGGAATGTACTAACCTCCACAGCCTTTGCAGGACTGCCT
>ERZ773045.1262-NODE-1262-length-11571-cov-13.172803_pt1 | contig 11571 bp, 10 predicted proteins | sample MGYA00580635_ERZ773045 | MGnify/ENA primary metagenome ERZ773045 (study PRJEB29015, sample SAMEA2738115) | human oral metagenome | biome: human oral; feature: human-associated habitat; material: saliva | place: China | collected 2261 ...
AGTTTGGTACGAATGTTTATGCTGGCTTCGATCAGATGTTCTATTTGCGCGACTTGTCAGACGAGGGTAAGATTGTCTTCGGTGGTGATGATAACAAATGGAACATCACAGAGGAGGCTACATACGATGTGACTGTTGATGTTGCAGCGATGACCGTTTCGTTTACAAAGGTTAATCCAACAGCGATTAGCAGTGTAGAGACAGCAAATAATACACCTGCAGTTTACTACACATTGAGCGGTGTGAAGGTTGAGAAGCCTGTTGCTGGTGTTTATGTAAAGCGTCAGGGTGGTAAGTCTGTGAAAGTTGTAGTGAAATAAAACCTTGTTTCTTACCATAAGTTGGATGAGAAAATAGGTTCTCCATTAAATCCAAATCGGTCATTAGAGGCTAAACATATTGTGGTCTAATGACCGATTTGAGTTTAATGTGTGTGCTTTTCGTGTCGCTTTAACGGAAGAACCGAAGTTACTCATTAAATAAAAACATAGTTAAGACAGTCAATTATTTGTCTTATTATCATCCTCTAACATTGAAAAACACCTCGAGAATCTTCAGAAAAGGGTTTGAAAAACTATTACAAAAATCCAAATAAGACATCTATAAATAACGGTAAAAACACATACCGAAAGTAGCTTTGTAACCAACAGCAAATCAATAAGTTATAAAGTAATAAAGTAAGATGTGCTTAATTGCATTCCAAAAGGGCGTTAGTTAGCGTTCAAAAGGGCATCTTTTGCAAGTCAATTAGGCGCCTTTAAGAAGGCAAAAGAGCATGTTTTGTGTTTGAGCTGTATGAAAATAGCTTACAAAAGTCAATGACATGGGAATAAATTGGGGTCTTCAGGATTTTGAGTGATGAGTCTTACCACTTAAGGTTAGGTTTCTGATGAAGTGTCACACGGAGGGACGGAGAGGACGGAGGATTATTAAAACAAAGCAATGGAAGTCACGGAGGCACCGTCGGTGCATAGAGCGACGGAGCTTGTTTGCCAATTCTATTAGCAATTTATATACAAAGCATTTATCCCAAATTAGCTATCAAAAATCTGTACACTACACCTCCGTCCCTCTTTGTACCGTCGGCACCTCCGTGCCATTGCGTTACCTCCGTCCCCTCCGTGACTCCGTGTCCCTATTATTTAAGACTTTTAGTTTATCACCCCATATTTCGGAAGAACCATATTTTTGTTTAATGAGTAACTTCGGTCCCTCTGTTAAAACAATACAAAAAGCGTTCACACATTTAACCCAACTCGGTCATTAGACCACAATATTTCAGGAATAAATGACTACAGAAACTTTACTCCTCCAGCTTCCATTGCCATTTTCTCATATCTACACAGCCATTTGCACGGAAGGTTATCCCTTCTGCTTCCAACAAACCGCGCTGTTCTTCCCAACAAGGAGCCGTACGTCCGTTACCATTAACAACTCGATGGCATGGCAAATTTTCTGTTTCAGATACGCCATGTAGTACTTTCCCTACCAAACGAGCATGACGAGGACAGCCTATAAGCCATGCTATCTGTCCATAACTCAGTACACGACCGCTCGGGATTGATGCCACAACGTTATAAACTTCCTTGCGAAATGCCTCTATATCTACAGCCATTCGTACTCCAAATTGTCTTAATAAAAAAGGAGCGAAGAAATTTAGTAAGGGTTAAGCCGATACCTTTCATATCCTTACACTGCTGCCCTCCGAAAAGAAACAGTAATGGCTTAACCCCACTAAAACCTTCAACTCCTAAACGATTGCCCTCAAAGGACTATTAAAACTTACTTATCAGCTTCTGCTTAAAGCGCAGCCTCAACAGCCTTCTGAACCTCCTTGAGGTCTACTGTAGGCTCGAAGCGTGCTACAACCTCACCATTGCGGTTAACGAGGAACTTTGTGAAGTTCCACTGGATGTCGTTCTGCTTGCGTGGCTCTGTGTTTGCCTTGTTGTAAAGGTCTTCCATAATAGCAGCCAACTTCTCCTCGTATGCACCACCTGCATAGCCCTTCTCACTCTTCAACCATGTGTAGAGAGGAAGCTCGTTTGCACCGTTCACATCGCTCTTCTTGAACTGTGGGAAGTCAGTACCAAACTTTGCTGTACAGAACTCGTGAATCTCCTCGTCTGTACCTGGAGCCTGATGACCGAACTGATCACATGGAATATCGAGAATCTCAAGACCCTTCTCCTTCAGACTACGGTACATTGCCTCCAACTCCTCATACTGTGGAGTAAAACCACAACCTGTCGCTGTGTTTACGATAAGAAGTACCTTACCCTTATATGTCTCGAGACTTACCTCGTTACCTTTCTTATCTTTCAAATTGAAATCATAAACTGTTGCCATAATTCTTTACTCTTTATTAAATTCTACAATAATATTTTTTACGCCATAAAAGCGATATTTCAAACTCGTGTGTTTCGTCTATCATAGCCTTGAAAAGTATAAACCAAGGAAGTTTCTACCCTATCAAAGTTGATTCCTAATCCTTACGATTTATTTTCTTAATCTCGACATCCATTCTTTGCAAACCTGCCAACCACCAGTAGACCACAATGCCCATGCTATCAGTACTGGCTGGAAGAATAGTCGGATAAGACGTGCAGTGTCAGTATTCAACCCGAATGAATCAATATGATAGAAATATTGATTGAGGTTTCCAGGGAAGATGAGTACAAAGAAGAGGGCGAGCAACGCTCCTACTACCGCCTTATGCTTATACAAGAATAGCATACTCAATCCTAAAGCAATTTCTACTACACCTGAAGAAAGTACCACGAAATCGGTAAATCCTTCTGAGAATCGAAGCCACATAGGCACCTGTGCCACGAACTCCAATCGGTTAAAAGTCAGGTGAGAAACACCTGCATACGTCATAAATGCTCCTAAAAGGAGGCGGAAAATCATCTTTACTTTGTTCATCCTGTTTCTTTTAAATGGGGGCGCATCACCCTCTCCCAGCGCTAACTGATGTCAGTGTCACGCCCCCTAAAATACCTTTACTTACTAATCGTCTTTACAATCTTTTATTACTCGAATCTTTCTAAACCATTATTCTTAGTTGCAAAGTTATAAAAAGATACTTATATCGCAAGCGATTACACATTAGTTTTAACATCATTTTGCATCTATAACAGGCTTTCCTGCCACTAATAGACAGCCTTAACAGGAACTATAAGTCCCTCCCTTGTTCTTTATTATCGTTGTGTTGGTGCCGAACACATATTGTGTTCATGGTAAGCACCAATAGTACTAAGCCTCAACACCACACAAAATGATGCTGAGGAAAATCACACTCGCTTGTAATTAGAAATGCCTTTAACGATTAAAAACTAACAAACACCCCTATTTCGAAAACATATAAAAAACAAGAAACCTACCGACCTCCTTTCCGCCTATTACACTCACGACAAAGCATCTGACAATTTTCTATCACTGTTCTTCCGCCTTCACGCCATGGAGTAATATGGTCACCCTCCATAAACTCATAATCAAACTCTTTTTGACAAGACGGACAAATATGATGTTGCTTTTCCCACACTGCAAGTTTAATATCCTCTGGGAAACTACGCAAATCAAGGTGACGCTCATCTCCCGTCAGCACGTATGGAATTATACCCATTTGTTTCTGCACATCACTATCAAGAATCAGTTTAGAAATTCTGCTGGCTAAGTCTGCTGTATCAAGAGTTGTACTGTGATATTTATCATAGTATAAAGCCCAATTAAGACCCTTCATAATCTTTTTAAACTTCTTCAAATCAAAGTTTGTTATAGTCCAATTAAGTACATTCTGAAAGTAAGTCCAAAGATTATTTGCATTTGGATCATGCTGATGTTCCGCCATATAACCGACCACAGACTGCGGTTTTCCTTCTCTTGTTTCGTGTTCTGCTATCCATTCCAAAGCCTTCTTCAAGAACTCTTGCCGAATTGGCGTACCATTAACCAAGTCTTTTCCCAAACGATATGCACCACAGTTTGACTTAGAGAAATGGCGTTTAGCATCCGTAACAAACGGACCAGCATAGACAGCATTATTTATCTCCTGCTCGTTTAGGGGCTTACCAGCGATGTTTATTGTCTTGAACCATTCTAACTTCTCTGAGGGTTCGCCCTCACAAAGATAGATAGTCAACGGATAATCGAGGATAAGTTTCTGTATATCTGCAGGTTGATTGAAAAAGTTTTTGAAGTCATAAGCAAACTTCCCATCTACATACTCACAGAGTGAGAGCGTTCTTTGCTGTCCATCCATCACTTCATAAGGGCATTCTGCATCCTCACTACGCCTTACCCAATACATTACATTCAGTGGGTAGCCTTTTAAAACTGTTGATATTACAGCTTGTTGTTCGTTCTCATTATATATAAACTCACGTTGATAAGGTGGGCGAATGTCCAATTGTCCACCATAACCACGTACTCCCTGTTCCTCGTTATTTATGTAACCACGTGCTATATCACCTACAGTTACCTCTATTTGTTTGATTGTCATCATAAGACTTCTTATTGAATATATCCTTATTCTATGATAGTTTAAGACAGAAAATATTTAAAGACGTTTATTACGAATAATTATTCTACTATATTGCCGTTTACCATTAACGACTCCACAACCGCCTCGATCTTCTTTATGATTAGTATAACCCATTATTTCTAATACTTCCTTGGGAGCAGAAGCACGTGTATTCCCACTTGCTTGCCAAATAATTTCAAACTGATTTGGATTATACTTATCGAGAAAAGTTATAGGAACTCCCATTAACCCTTTATAATCCATGGGAATATCTTGAGTACGTCCAACATTAATAGCATCATAGTTATCATACTTTGGATACTCCTCTGGTGAATAGCGACATACTAAATCTAACTCTTCATTGCGCTTGGGTATTTCCAAGTTAGTAAACCAATTGACCCCAGACACACGTATTTGGTCTTCTTTATGATTACCAGCCGTTGCCGTATCTTCATACGGTGAATAGAAATGAGTTGCTCCTCCTTTGAATCCATAACCTAACCATAGCTTATTCTCTTTGATGAGTGGGAATACTTCCTTATATGTAATAGCATTCTGATGCCCTACAATAATAAACTTCTTATCGTAAGCCATTAACTGTCCTATATACTCTCGGAATAAAGAGAAAGGCGGATTAGAAACAACGATATCAGCTTCCTTCAAAAGTGCAACACACTCTGGTGAACGAAAATCACCAGTCTGCAGAATAGACATCACATTCTTATCATTCATTAAAAGATAGCGAACATCGGATAAATCAACTGCTCCATCCCCATTCATATCCTTCACTTCGGTTACTTCCATCTTATAAGCAACCTTCTGCGGTTCGGAGTCTCCATCATCAAAACGGAACACCAACTCGTTACCTTGCATTGGAGAGCCATTATAACAGGTGCAGATAAGTTTCTTTAATCCTAACTGATTAAAGCGTAAAGCAAAGTATTTAAAGAAGTTACTCTCGTAAGGGTCATCACAATTACAGAGCACTGTCTTTCCACGAAAGTGTTTCCAATAATGTTGTAATTCTCGTTCTATATCGCTCAACTGCGTATAAAACTCGTCTTTTTTAGCTGTCTTTGCAGCATTTAGGTTTTTATTTGCCATTATGAATGATAGTCTTATGCATTACGATATCAATCACGCCAAGACACAATAAAGGCGTGGATGCACCTTATTGCGTTCAGCTATGAGGCAGCCTCGGATGGAAACCTCAGTCATCTAATAAGAATGCACCACGCCTATTGCGTGTGCATTGCTATTTATCAGATAACTGAGCATACCCATACGATACGCCCGTCACATATTATTCATGTTACATTATTTCCAAGAAGTTTCCGAGGCTTTTGGCTGAACGCGAATAATAGCGAATGCTTTATTTACCAACAATGTAATGGACTGGCTTAGCCAAATCCGCTTCAAAGATACAAAAAAGCTATGAAAAGCCAAAAACAACTGTAAGAAAAACGAAATAGATAATTAAATACAGAGTTCTTTATAAAAATATTCCTTCTTTTTTATTATTTTACTCCCTACCTTTGCTGCACCAATAGAAATGGTATACGACATAGGAAGGGCTTACCTCAGCTATTTATAAAGAATATTAATAGTATTACTAAAGTCTTGTAATGTTTACGTAAATTTAATCTTCATATCACATCAATCAACCAACACAACCGACAAAAAATCGCATTATTATAAACCTCTATCTTGTATTTATCCTTTTTCTTTATTATCTTTGCCTTAAAAAAATAATAAAAGAGGTATTGTAGTCTACTATTACTAAGACATCAATATAATCAGGAACAGCCAGCAAACAGATTAAAGCATTATAATATTTTGAAAACAAAAAAGAAAAATATGCCTAAGAAGAAAACAAATAAGAGTGAACAACAACAGTTTCTTTCACCAGAAAAATTTATGCAAACAAGAGCCAGATCCTTAAAAATCGGGAAATGCTATCGTACGTCAGAGCTGTTTAATATGGGAGAAGGATACGTCTTAGTTTCCAGATTACATACTGGCGGTAAAATTAGCTTTGCATGTTATCTCGTAGACACTTACTGCACTGGTGTAAAAGACTCTCTATATAAGCTTAGAATAGAAGAAGAAGACTTCAACGATTTCCTTGAAAAGCTCAGCGAAGTATCTGAACTTGAGGAATGTAGTTACGAAGAAGCACACAATATTATTTATGGAGCTGTTGACTTTGCTGAAGAAATCGAAATAACTCCAGACGATAGCTTCAGACTCACAAAATATATGCTGGAAGAAGACACAGAAGATATACCACTCATTGAGTATGAGTTTGGCAAAGATGGCAAGCACTTTCTTGTTGCTATCGACTCATATATTGCCAGTAAATATCTTCCCAAACTAAAAAAAGCTTATGGCAATGACTTCAGATACCTTTCCCCTAATAAAAACTTGATAGGAGATGATAGTTACTATATGAAAAGTCCTACCTATGGTATGGACACAAAATATACCTACAAACCACCGCGATATACTGAAACGTTGAATGTACACAACGAATGGATTGTAGAAGAACTAAACAAGCCAGAAAATTCTTTATGGTTAGAAAAAACATTAATTGATCGGATTCTTGCATTGCCAAAGGATGAGCTGCGTTCGGATTTAGAAGAGATTATCCGCTATGTCATGACAATAACAGTTAATGGCAATATTCCTTTTAATTTTGATCATGGGGATTACAACGGAATCCTTGCTTCTGCTATCATCTTGTTAGGAGAAGTTGGAAACAACGAAAGTAGCCTTGACGTTGTCTTGGAATGTCTCAGACAATCTGAGGATTTCTTTGAATACCATTTTGGCGATAGTGGTGATGATGTTTTTGTTCCGACTTTATATAAATTGACAACAACGGATAGTTTTAATAAATTGCGCTGTTTCATGAAAGAGCCTGGACTATATTCATTCAATAAAGCATACTTGGCTGAAAGCATGGCACTAATAGCATTCAAACAACCCGAACTGAGACAAACGTGTATTGAATGGTTCGATGACATCATCACCTTTGCTATTGAAAAACTACCAGAAGTACAATATATTGATGGTGTATTGGCAGGAAGCCTTACCTCTTTCATAATGGATTTACAAGCTTCAGAACTTCTTCCTAAATTAAAAGCGATGTATGATACAGGATGTGTAGACCAAATGGCGTGTGGGAGCTTTGACAAGGTTGAAAAAGGTTTCACAGAGAAGGATAATGTCCAGCATTTTGATTTATTCAAAATTGACATTTACGAACTCTTTGCTACACTGAAATCTCGTTTTAATAGGCAATAATATAGCATAAAAGGGAAGAGGAGTGTATCAAGACTTACTGCTTAAAAGATAAAACTTTTTGTACGCAACTATTCTGTGTATTCAATATTGTTTTGATACATTCTCTTTTTCATTATCGTTCTTACCTTTCAAAAAAGAAAGGAAAACACTAATATTAGCTATTTTTTCGTTATCTTTGCAGCAACAAAACATTGAGAACGAGAATGGAAAGTGCAAAGAAGTATTTGTTGGGAATGACACTTGGCGAACTGAAAGAGGTTGCCAAGTCGCTCGGAATGCCAGCTTTTACAGGCGGACAGATAGCCAAATGGCTCTATACACAGCATGTGAAAAGTATTGATGAGATGACGAATATCTCAAAAGCAAACAGAGAGAAACTCGCTGCTGAATATGCTATTGGCTGCAAAGAGCCTATCGATGCACAGCATTCTAAAGACGGAACTATCAAATATCTCTTCCCTACTGACAGCGGTAAGTTTGTTGAAACGGTGTATATTCCAGACGAAGACCGTGCCACGCTCTGTGTTTCTTCACAAGTAGGATGTAAGATGAACTGCCTCTTCTGCCAGACAGGAAAGCAGGGTTTCGAAGGTAGTCTTTCAGCTACAGATATTCTTAATCAGATTTATTCCCTCCCAGAACGTGATAAATTGACGAATATCGTCTTCATGGGTCAGGGTGAGCCAATGGATAACCTTGACAACGTACTGCGCACCACAGAGATTATGACTGCTGACTTTGGTTACGGATGGTCACCAAAGCGAATAACAGTAAGCAGTGTGGGTGTCAAAGGAAAGCTAAAACGATTCCTTGATGAGAGCGACTGCCATGTTGCTATCAGTATGCACACCCCTTTACACGAGCAACGTTCGGAGTTGATGCCAGCAGAAAAAGGAATGTCTATTGATAGTATTATCGAGTTACTCAGCAATTACGACTTCTCTCATCAGCGCCGTCTGTCATTCGAATATATTGTCTTCAAGGATTTCAACGACAGCGAGGAACATGCCAAGGCTATCGTACAACTACTCAAAGGATTGGACTGCCGAATGAATCTTATTCGCTTCCATCCTATCCCTAATATCCCATTGCAGGGTGTTGATGACCACAGAATGGAGAAATTCAGAAACTATCTAACACAACATGGAGTCTTCACAACTATCCGTGCCAGTCGTGGACAGGATATCTTTGCAGCCTGCGGTCTGCTCTCAACAGCAAAGAAGATAGAAGAAGAAAGAGGTAGAGGGAAAAAGTAAAAAGGTAAAAAATAAGAACGCAAAAAGACTAACAGCCTACACACAGAGAGCCAATAGGAAACTGAATATAACAAAACAATACAAGATATAAGTATATGAACGATAATAAAAGAGTCCGTGTAGCAATCACACACGGAGATACCAACGGCATTGGATATGAGCTTATCTTTAAGACCTTTGCCGAACCAGAGATGCTGGAGCTTTGTACGCCTATCATCTATGGTTCGCCTAAAGTAGCCACCTATCATCGTAATGCACTTGACATAGAAGCTAACTTCACTATCATCAAAGATGCATCAGAAGCACAGAACGGACGACTCAACTTGCTCCCTGTATTTGATGACGAAATTAAGGTTGAATTGGGCGTTGCCTCAGAGGAGTCTGGTGTTGCTGGCCTGCGTGCTGTAGACAAGGCCTTAGAGGACTATCGCCAAGGACTATTTGACGTTCTCGTTACAGCTCCTATTGACAATAATGAGCACTTTCACTTCAGTGGTCAGAGCCGTTACATTGAAGATCACATGGAATCAGAGGAGCAAGGCTTGTCAATCTTGATAAACGATGGACTGCGAGTTGCCCTTGCTACACGTAATCTCCCACTGCGCCAAGTAGCAGAATCAATATCAAAGGCAAGTATTGTTAACAATGCAAGTGCACTCTTTAAGAGTCTTCGTCGTGACTTCCGCTTTTCTTGTCCACGCATAGCAGTGCTTGGACTGAATCCTAAAGCTGGCGACAATGGTTTGTTAGGCTCTGAAGAGCATGAGATAATCTTGCCAGCTATTGACGAACTTGTTGAGAATGGCATACAAGCCTTTGGTCCTTATCCTGCCGATACGTTCTTTGGCTGCAATTACACAGAACATTTTGATGGTATTTTAGCAATGTATTACGAACAAGGACTTGCTCCTTTCCGTACACTTTCTGTATCTCATGGTATCATTTACACAGCAGGATTGCCACTCGTTCGCACCTCTGCAGAAATTCCTAATAGCCTTTCATTAGCAGGAAAGGGTAATGTTGACGAACTACCATTCCGTCATGCAATCTACCTTGCTATCGACATCTTCCGCAATCGTGCAGAATATGATGCACCAATGGGCAATCCACTTCCAAAGCTTTACAAGGAAAGAAGAGACGAAAGCGACAAGGTGCGCTTTGCTATTCCACGTAAGCGTGAGGACCGCATACCAAACAATGGTGAAAACCGTAATACGAAGGAGACACACTAAGCGTGTCTTCCTTCATTCCTTACGACAAATATAAATAAGAAGACTTATGAACAAAAAGTTTCAGAACATCTTCTTCACTTTTGGCTTGGTTGTACTCTGTATTATGGTGTACAACCTTGACTTTGCTGATGCATGGCAGAAAATACAGCATGCAGGCTACTGGTTCTTTGCAGTAGTTGTACTATGGGTATTCTTATACATCTTTAATACTGCAGCTTGGTTTACAATTATACGTAGTCAGACACAAGACGCTGAGGAACGGAAGAAAGTATCATTCTTCTGGCTTTATAAGGTTACTGTATCAGGCTTTGCACTTAACTACGCTACTCCTGGAGGACTAATGGGTGGCGAACCATATCGTATCATGGAGCTGACACCGAAGATTGGAGCAGAACGTGCTACATCTTCTGTCGTCCTTTATGCTATGACACACATCTTTAGTCATTTCTGGTTTTGGCTTATATCCATCTTCCTTTATATCTTCACGCAACCAGTCAACCTCCTGATGAGCACGATGTTAGCTGTCGTTTTTGCTTTCTGCGTATCTGCAATTTGGTTCTTCCTCACTGGTTATAAAAAAGGATTAGCAGTCCGCGTAATGAACCTTGTTCGCCACATTCCTTTTGTTAAGAAATGGGCAGAACCTTTTGTTACCAATCATAAGGAAGAACTTGACAGAATTGACACACAGATAGCATCATTGCACAACCAAAACCCACGTACCTTCCTCACCGTTGTTCTGCTTGAATTATCTTGCAGAATTTGCAGTGCTTTAGAGATATTCTTCATCCTTTTGGTATTGCTACCTTCTGTCAATTACTTTGATTGCATTCTCATCCTTGCGTTCACCTCTCTCTTTGCTAATATGCTCTTCTTCATACCTCTGCAATTAGGTGGTCGTGAAGGAGGTTTCCTGATGTCTGTTAAAGGCTTAGGACTCACGCTCGAAGCGGGCATTTTCGTTGCTCTACTTGTCCGTATCCGTGAACTTATTTGGACAGCTATTGGCTTATTGCTTATCAAACTGGACAGGAAGAAAAACAAGTAATATACATTCGGTAGTTTTTTACATCATAAATTATCTTTATGAAAAGAAATCTTTTTCTTCTTGAGAATAATTTAGAACAAGTTGATTCATTCCACTGAAAAACAACAAAGAAAGACAGAAAGAAAGTTGTTAAAGTCTGCCAAAGTTGCAGTTTTTTCAAATTAAATAGGTAAATTTGTCAGTTAAATGAATACAACAGAATTACAG
>ERZ773045.1264-NODE-1264-length-11551-cov-12.888570_pt1 | contig 11551 bp, 8 predicted proteins | sample MGYA00580635_ERZ773045 | MGnify/ENA primary metagenome ERZ773045 (study PRJEB29015, sample SAMEA2738115) | human oral metagenome | biome: human oral; feature: human-associated habitat; material: saliva | place: China | collected 2261 ...
GTATGTAGAGTTGCAAAACTACACAAAGGCCGAGTTGAGCTTAGAAATAGAGACGATGGAGCAGAAGTTTTAATAACTGTGAATTGTATTAAATCATAGTGATGTATCAATACCCCAACTAATGAATAATACATTAGTCAATTATGGGAAATTTACTAGATTTTCTTTAACAAAGATTTTTGACTTGAAATTGTAGCTATTTAAAGATACAATATGTTTATAAATGAGTGGTCGGCTCATGGTCAATCTGATAGTAATCTTGGACATAAGGGCCAAGCGGTGGCGGACACCAGAACGAAATCCGATAGCAATCTTGGACGTAAGGGCCAAGCGGTGGCAGACACCAGAATAAACCGACTGACTGGGTGGCTTACAGGTTCTGTAAGTCATCTATTTTTTTTTATTGTTACAATAGTTTATTTGAAAAAAATTTTCTGATTTACTTACAATTAATTGACATATAATAGTTAAAATGTTATTATTGTTCTATAAAGAAATCGGTTTCAAAAAAAGAGAGAGGAGGATTTATTTTGTCGCATTGTTACTCAGGGTGTGCTTTTTTTGAAAGGAAAAATAAAATGAAAACGAAAAAACATAGATTACTCGCTCTAGCTCTTATTTCAAGCTTTACATTAATGGGAGCCGTATCAGCTGCTGTACAATATCCAGATGGAGGAGTATGGACATACGGAGAAGGCTCAGGAGGTGGTTGGGCTTTTTCAAATTACTATCATGGTAAAAAATATCATTATTCTTCTCTCGCAAGTAGATGGGATAGTCATTCAGATAAAGGAGAAGCACCTGCAGGAAAAACTTCAGAGGCTTGGATTTGGACTAAATTTGGGGAACAAGTATCATTTTACTATGACTATGACGACTAATATTTAGTTTTTTTAGACAATTCCCCTTGTAAGAAATTACAAGGGGAATTTTGTTTACAAGGAGTCTACTATGAAGAAACTATTCATATTATTATCAACTTTTTTTCTCAGCTTCTTCTTTGCTTGGATTATAGTCTTACGTGCGCCACAATATTTATATGCAAGCTATGATTCCGTTTCTCTACTTCGTGTCAAAAAAGATACTCAGGAACCGACGCGTGAGGTATTTGAAAAGGAATTAGAGAAGTTTGTAAACTCAGAACAGAGTTTAATAGCTAGAAGAATTGTAGAGCCGAGTAAGGATGGGACGACTCACTTTACTTATGCAACTTATGGTCAGGGAACATTACCAAAAGAATTTCAAGAAGCTAGCCAAGAAAGTCGTGAACGTAGTGATCCGCTAAATAGTTATCTCCTTTTATCAGGCTCTTTGACGAAAGAAAAGCTAGCCGATAAATTAGGAGATTTGGGTTATAAAGCAATTGCTGACCGAAAGACACCTCCTTATTCTCTTGCTTTTCGAATTTTACTAAATCCACTTATTTTAATTAGTTTAGCAATATTTGGCTTATCTTTCTTTGCTTTAGTGATTATCACTCGGATTAAGGAAATGAGAGTAGCAGGTATAAAACTCTTTTCTGGTCAGACACTCTTATCAATCATGGGGCATTCTTTATCGACTGATATCAAGTGGCTCCTTCTATCAGCCCTCCTTTCCTTCCTAGGTGGGGGAGTCGTTCTTTTTAGTCAAGGTTTGTTTTATCCTATCTTGTTAGCTACCTATGGTTTTGGGATTAGTTTTTACCTTTTGTTTTTATTGGGGATTTCAATTTTACTAATGCTCCTTTACCTAATGAGTTTGAGTTACAAAGCATTAGTTCCCGTTATTAAGGGGAGATTACCCCTTAAACGCTTGATGACTTTAACCCTATTATGTCAGTTAGTAGCTGTTTTTACAGTAGGCTACGCTGTTAAGACGGGTTTGACATCTTACCAACGATTGAAAGAACTTGAAATTTCAAAACAAGCATGGAAGGATAGAGCAGATTATTATCAAATTTCTTTTGGTTTAGGTGATAGAGGAAAAGATACAGAAAATCTGAATAAGTGGTATGAATTTTCCAAAGAAGCAGTTGAAAAAGAACAGGCTCTATTTGTAAAAGATAATCTCATTCATTTTGCAAATCCTCAAGGAAAAAATGAACAGGGAGAGACACTGGATACCTATAGTCCAGATGCTAATGTTCTCTATGTCAGTCCAAGTTATTTAGACAAGGAAAATGTGGCTGTAAATGGTGAGACTAGACAGAAACTAGCCCATCTTCAAAAAGGTGAATTTGGACTCTTATTACCAGAATCTCTTCGTTCACAGGAAGCAGAACTTAAGAAAGTTTTTGAAGAACGTTTGAACTATTACGGAAAATCAAGCGAGGATAAAGACGCTCCTTTAGAGTATGAAATGAGAGCGATTGTTAGCTATCTTCCAACAGGAGAAAAACGATTTGTTTATAATAACGGTGAAAATCCAGTATCTATTCAGTACTTAACCGATCCGATTTTAGTTGTATTTACTCCAACATCTACAGGTGATAGTATCATTTCCAAATCTAGTTGGTCTATCAATGCTGGAAAGCAACTCTTTATCAAGGGATATGAGAGTGGTCTATCTCTCTTGAAGGAAGCTGGAATTTATGAGCAAGTATCTTATCTTAAAGAAGGAAGAAGTGTTTATCTAACTCGTTATAATGAAGTGCAAACTGAAACAGCAACTTTAATCTTAGGAGCCATTGTGGGGATAGCTAGTTCCTTGTTACTCTTTTATTCTGTCAATCTTCTATATTTCGAGCAATTCCGTCGAGATATCTTGATTAAACGAATTTCAGGTTTACGATTTTTTGAAACGCATGCTCAGTATATGGTTAGTCAATTTGCCAGTTTTGTATTTGGTGCTAGTCTCTTTATTTTACGCAGTAGAGACTGGGTAATTGGCTTACTCACTTTATTAGTCTTTCTAGTTAGTGCAGTTCTGACGCTTTACCGTCAAGCGCAGAAAGAATCTCGTGTTTCTATGACAATTATGAAAGGAAAATAGGATGATTGAACTAAAGAATATATCTAAAAAATTTGGAAGCCGTCAGCTATTTTCAGATACTAATCTTCATTTTGAAGGTGGGAAAATTTATGCCTTGATCGGTACAAGTGGCTGTGGTAAGACAACACTCTTGAATATGATTGGACGATTAGAGCCATATGACAAAGGGCAAATCATCTATGATGGCACTTCTCTTAAAGACATTAAGCCCTCTGTTTTCTTTAGAGATTACTTGGGATATTTATTTCAAGATTTTGGCTTAATTGAAAGCCAAACCGTCAAAGAGAATCTCAATCTGGGTTTAGTTGGTAAAAAGTTGAAAGAAAAAGAGAAAATCTCTTTGATGAAACAAGCTCTAAATCGTGTAAACCTATCCTATTTGGATTTAAAGCAACCTATATTTGAGTTATCAGGAGGAGAAGCACAACGTGTTGCATTAGCGAAGATAATTTTAAAGGATCCACCTTTGATTCTTGCAGATGAACCAACCGCTTCCTTAGACCCCAAAAACTCTGAGGAATTACTTTCTATCCTAGAATCTTTAAAAAATCCGAATCGGACCATTATTATTGCGACTCACAATCCTCTTATTTGGGAACAAGTGGACCAAGTAATTCGAGTTACCGATTTATCACATAGATGATATAGCAAGATTCAGCTATAAGAAAGTTTTTGATTATATACCGCATAAATTCCGAATATCTGAAGCACTTGTTTATAATCACAATATTATTTGAGAACGTAGTTTTGGCTCGTTCTCTTTTTTGTTGTGATACTTCTTTCAAGGAATATTTGGTAGGATTGGAGTGAAAAAAGATTAACTAGGAAAGAAGGAAGTATATGGAAGCCATTTATCAACGTGATTCGGATCAAGATGGACTAACTGATGCTCAAGAATTGGCGCTAGGAACCAATCCTCTTAGCGCAGATTCTGATGGTGATGGTCGTTCAGATTTAGTGGAAGTAGAAGAAGGAAGCAATCCCTTAGAAAAGGATTTACAAGACATAGACCAAACAAGTATAACTGAACCATCTTCAGTATTTATGGAAATGAAACAAAAGATTTCAGATATGATGGAGAGTCACTACAAGGAATTTATACAGGCTCTGATTAGTATTGAAACAGGGATTGAAAACCAACAAGACCTAGAAGACTTATATACTTACTACATGAGAACAGATGCCGTTTCTCTTTTGTCTAGTGATTTAGAAACCAGTCCTCAAGAGGTTGAAATGGAGATAGAGTTGTAGGGGAATCATGTGATTCTCCTATTTTCGTATAGATGAAAGGAGCGAGTATGGAAGTAATACAATTATTGGCTATGTTTCGTGGAACAATTCCAAAAGATAGGGAGAAAATGGACCTATTTCTTCGCTATCAGGCGCAACATTTTGATGAGAAATGGCAGGATTTGGTAGAGAGTTTTTTGGCTGAAGAGGGCAAGATAGAAGAGATACCTCACGTATATTCTTTTGATCAAGATATTGTTTCTTTCCTAGAGGCTAGTTCTGAAAATAATGAACAAGATTTAGAAAGTTACACAAGAAATTTTGGACAAGCAGGTCTAAGTAAATTATCTCAATTAAGTAATTTTGAGAAAAACTTGGTGCTAGAAGTCGCAATCTATAACCTTTCCACTCGATTTTACATCCAATCTGAAAAAGAGAAGTTAGAACCATTAAGTGAGCTTGTATTTCATCAGAATCAGGATGTCAATTTAGTCAATGTCTATCGGGTTGCGAATAATCTATCTGACCGCATTAGTAGAGATATAGAGGAGTTTCTTCTAATGGTTGATTCCAAAGAACTAAAAAAAGAGGTTCTTGAGATTCATTTTGAAGAAAAAGAAGGAGATGTTCTAGCCTATTTGGGTTCAGAATTGATGGCTACTTTAGATACTGTTACGGATCTTGTCCATCATGAAGAAAACTACCAACAACTTCCACTGACACAAAAGCTGAAGATTATTACTCATTTTGATGATGTAAAGGCTAGAAGCGAAAAGTCTAAACAAGTAGAGGAAGCGGTCTTACCTTTAGATAATATTGAGCAGGTAGAAGAAAATGTGGAAGTTCATTCCCTATCTAAAGTAGATAAAATTGTAGAAGAAGCTTTGAGGGAATATCCAATCGGTTCACAAGTAAGTTATAAAGGACAAGTATTTCAGTTGGTTTCGATTGAAAATGCACAGTTAAATGACTTAGTTCGCCTAGAGCTTTTCAATGATTCCAACCAGTTATTTGAAGAGAATCCTATCTTATACTTGAACAGTTTGGAAGAGATTGAACATGTATTGTCTCTTGTAGAACTTGAAAAAGAAGATTCAGATATTGAGATTGAATCACCAAGTAAAAGCCAGGAAATAGATTTGTTTTCCTATCTGGAAGAAGATAATGAAAAGGATAAGGAAACAGAAACGCTTATTTCAGATATAGAAGAGACGGATGTCCCCGTTCAAGATTTTGTTTTTCCAGATGATTTAGAGGACTTTTATCCTAAGACAAATCGAGAAAAAATTGAAACGAATATCGCCGCAATTGAACTTGTTAAAAGATTAGAAAAAGAGGGACGACAAGCGAATCCAGAAGAACAAGAGCTACTAGCCAAGTATGTCGGCTGGGGTGGCCTTGCCAATGAATTTTTTGATGAACTCAATCCAAAGTATGAAACAGAACGTTTAACTCTCAAGAGCTTAGTAAGTAAATTAGAATACTCCACCATGAAACAAAGTTCTCTCACAGCCTATTATACAGACCCAATGATTATTCGCCAGATTTGGCAAAAATTACTGGATGATGGTTTTGAGGGAGGGAGGATATTAGATCCTTCTATGGGGACTGGGAACTTCTTTGCGGCTATGCCTAGAAGTATACGAGAGAAATCAGAACTCTATGGGGTTGAATTAGACAGTGTGACAGGTGCAATCGCAAAACAACTCCATCCAAATGTCCATATTGAAGTTCGAGGATTTGAAGAAGTTCCCTATCAAAATAATAGTTTTGATTTAGTCTTAACGAATGTTCCTTTTGGAAATTTTCGGATTGCCGATAAAAACTATGATAAACCATATATGATTCATGATTACTTTGTCAAACACTCACTTGATTTAGTAAGAGACGGAGGACAAGTTTCGATTATCTCATCTATTGGCACAATGGATAAGCGGACAGATAATGTCTTACAAGAGATTAAAACCAACACTCATTTTTTAGGGGGAGTTCGGTTGCCGGATACGGCTTTTAAAAAGATTGCAGGTACTCGAGTGACCACAGATCTTCTCTTCTTTCAAAAGGATCAAGCAAAGAATCTTAATGAAGATGAGCTTGTCTTTAGTGGCTCTATTCTCTTTGAGGAGGATAAGCGTGTCTGGATCAATCCTTATTTTGATGGGAAATACAATACACAAGTTTTGGGTCAATATGAGGTACGTAATTTTAATGGAGGAACTCTCAATGTTAAGGGGGTATCAGAAACATTAGCTACTGACATTATGAAAGCATTCGAGAATGTGGAAGCACCTAAACAAATTGACAATTCTTTGAAAGCACCTGTTTTTATCCAAGAAGAAGTGGATAATTCTATCCCAAGTCGTATACGTGAGGACTTAGCGCTCTATTCTTTTGGATATGAGGGAAATCAAATTTATTACCGAGATACGCATGGCATTCGGAAAAGTTCAAAAGTAGACGAAATTAGTTATTATGTAGACGAAAAGGGAGATTTTAAAGCTTGGGACAGTTCTTTGTCTGAACATAAAATAGATCGATTCGTGCAACTTCATTTGACAGATGAGGAAGCACTAGATGTATACAAGTCAGAAGAAGCGAGTAAAAGAGGGAAATATAAGGGACTGTTCAAAAAAACTGTCTTTTATGAAAGTCCCTTATCGGATAAGGATATTAGTCGTATTAAGGGCATGGTTGATTTGAGAGAGACCTATCAATCCTTAATTGAAATTCAACGTCATCAAGATTATAGTCGGACAGATTTTCAGGTATTACTTAGTAAACTCAATCGTGACTATGACCGCTTTGTAAGTCAATTTGGATACTTGAATGCCTCCGTTAATCGGAACTTATTTGATAGTGACGATAAGTATTCTTTACTAGCAAGTTTAGAAGATGAATACATTGATTCTAAAGACCAGAAAGTAAAATATAAGAAATCTTTAGCTTTTGAGAAAGCATTGGTTAGGCCAGAGAGAGTGATTGCAAGAGTTTCAACGGCTCTAGATGCCTTAAACTCTAGTTTATCGGATGGTAGAGGGGTTGATTTAGACTATATGGTATCAATTTATCCCGAACATAGCCAAGCTGCTATTTTAGATGAGTTAGGTGACCAGATTTTAATAGATCCAGAAAGCTATTTAAGAGGGGAAAGAAAATATCTTTCTAAGAACCAGTTTTTATCAGGAGATATTCTCAACAAGATAGAAGTAGTTCAACTATTAGTGGAGGAAAACAATCAAGAATATGACTGGTCTCATGCTTTAGATTTGTTAGAATCTGTTCGCCCTCCAAGGATTCATCTGGCAGATATTGAGTTTAAAATAGGGTCACGTTGGATTCCTCAATCCGTTTATGGTAAATTTGCCTTTGAATGTTTTACCAATCGTGAATTTGAATTGTCTTCGCCTGATGTTGAACAGGTCATTGAAGCGAATCCTGTCGATGGGCAGGTTCATTTAAGGACATCATTTGCTTATCGCTATCCAAGTGCCAAAGATAGTAGTCTTGGAGTCAGTGGCTCACGTTATGATACAGGAAGAAAGATTTTTGAGAACTTACTTAATTCGAACCAACCAACTATTACTATGACTGTTACGGAAGGAGAAAAGAAAAAGACCATCACAGATTTGGAAAAAACCTCTGTTCTAAGAGCAAAAGAGCAGCATTTACAAGAGCTCTTTCAAGAGTTTGTCTCACGGTATCCAGAAGTCCAACAAGTCATTGAGGAAAGCTATAATCGTCTTTATAATCGAACGGTTAGTCGAGAGTATGACGGTAGCCATCTAGTCATTGATGGCTTGGCACAAAACATCAGTCTTCGTCCTCACCAAGAGAATGCCATTCAAAGAATCGTAGAAGAAAAAAGAGCTTTATTAGCTCATGAGGTAGGTTCAGGAAAGACCTTGACCATGCTTGGTGCTGGGTTTAAATTAAAGGAGTTGGGGATGGTTCATAAGCCCTTGTATGTGGTGCCCTCTAGTTTGTCTGCTCAATTTGGCCAAGAAATCATGAAATTTTTCCCTACAAAAAAGGTCTTTGTGACCACTAAGAAAGATTTTGTGAAGGCGAGAAGAAAACAATTTGTGTCACGTATTATTACAGGAGATTACGATGCCATTGTCATTGGGGATTCTCAATTTGAAAAAATCCCTGTCAGTAAGGAAAGACAGATGAATTATATCGAGGATAAACTCAATGAACTACGAGAGATTAAAACACATTCTGAAAATAAGTATACCGTTAAAGAAGCAGAACAATCAATAAGTGGTCTAGAGAAACAATTGGAAGAACTGCAACGTTTCAATCGTGATAGTTTTATTGATTTTGAGAACTTAGGAATTGATTTTCTCTTTGTGGATGAAGCACATCACTTTAAAAATATTCGTCCAATTACTGGACTTGGGAATGTAGCAGGGATTACCAATACAACTTCTAAGAAGAATGTGGATATGGAAATGAAGGTTCGACAGATTCAGGAAGAACATGATTTTAAAAACATTGTCTTTGCGACAGGAACTCCTGTTTCCAATTCTATTAGTGAGTTATATACTATGATGAACTATATTCAACCAGATATCTTAAAACGCTATCAAGTTGATTATTTTGACTCTTGGGTAGGTGCTTTTGGAGAAATTCAAAACTCTATGGAATTAGCTCCTACAGGGGATAAGTACCAACCTAAGAAACGATTTAAAAAGTTTGTCAATCTACCTGAGTTGATGAAAATCTATAAAGAAACAGCCGACATTCAAACACAAGATATGTTGGATTTACCTGTTCCAGAAGCTCATATTATCCCTATTGAGAGTGAGTTAACTGAAAACCAGAAACTCTATTTAGAAGAATTAGTTATGAGGTCAGATATGGTCAAATGTGGAACAGTTGATCCGAGTCAGGATAACATGTTAAAGATAACAGGTGAGGCACGGAAACTAGCTATTGATATGCGTTTATTGGACTCTAGTTATAGTCTAGCAGACAATCATAAACTGCTTCAGGTAGTGGATAATGTTGAAAGAATTTATCGTGAGGGAATGGAAAATAAGGCTACTCAGATGATTTTTTCAGATATTGGCACACCTAAGAAAAAAGATAATGGCTTTGATGTTTATTCTGAGATTAAGGCTTTATTAGTTGATAGAGGAATCCCTAGTAAGGAAATTGCCTTTGTACATGATGCCAATAGTGATGAAAAGAAGAATAGTTTGTCTCGAAAGGTCAATGCAGGAGAGGTGCGGATTCTCCTTGCCTCAACTGAAAAAGGAGGAACAGGTTTAAATGTTCAGAGCAAAATGAAAGCAGTCCACCACCTAGATGTACCGTGGAGACCAAGTGACATTCAGCAACGCAATGGACGGATTATCCGACAGGGAAATGAAAACAAGGAAGTGGATATTTACCACTACATTACCAAAGGTTCATTTGATAATTATCTATGGGCAACTCAGGAGAACAAACTTCGTTATATTAAGCAGATTATGACTTCTAAGGAGCCGATTCGTGCTGCAGAAGACATTGATGAGCAGACCATGACAGCTTCTGATTTTAAGGCACTAGCAACAGGTAATCCTTATCTCAAATATAAGATGGAATTGGAGAATGATCTAACTCTATTAGAAAATCAAAGACGCGCCTTTCAACGCAGCAAGGATCACTATCGTCATACAATCTCTTACTGTGAAGAAAATATACCTATTCTAGAGAAACGATTAAGCAAGTATGAAGGCGACATTCAACGGTCTGAAATGTCGAAAGACCAGGTATTTACTATGACGGTAGGCAAGCAAGCTTTTGATCAACGAGCTGAAGCAGGGGAATCCCTACACCGTCTTATCCGTCATAATCAAGCTGACAGCAAAGAATTCCGTACCCTAGCAAGCTATCGAGGATTTGACATTAAAATGCTTAGTCTTCCAACAAATCAACCTCTTCCTGAAACCTTCTCTGTTAAGATTGTAGGAGAAAATCAGTATTCTGTCAGTTTAGATTTGTATTCTCCTTTAGGGACAATTCAAAGGCTTCAGCATACGATTGATCACATTAAAGAGGACCAAGTGAAAACTCAGAACTTATTGGATGAATTAAAGGATAAATGGAATACTGCTAAGGTAGAAATTGAGAAAAATTTTCCAAAGGAAGAGGATTATCAAACTAAAAAGGCCGAATACGATGTACTCGCGCCATTGATTGAAACAGAAACGGATTTAGATATTATAGATCAAGCTTTAAGACAATTCCACGAAAAAGGAAAAGAAAAGCAAGAACAACTTTCTTTTGAATTAGATTAAAAAATAGATACAAATAGCGGACAAGAAAAGAAAAGCGCGGTAAAATAAAGATAGAAAGAAACGAGGTAACGATTATGATGGAAGATACCTATTATCAATTAGAAGAGGCTTTGGTACAGGGATTTCAAACACCTGAAGAATACCAAGCCTACAAGGAGTTAAAGGAACATTATGAGGAAGTGACAGGCGATTACAGTTTTTCTAAACGAGAACTCACTAGCCAATTGGAAATCTCTCTTCAAAATCATCGAGGTGTGGACTTTGAAGAACATGAAAAAGAGGAGTATTTGGACTTAGTTCAAAAATTAGAAGAGTTTGATTCCTCTCTTGCCACCCATTATCGTCAATTGATTGACTAGAAAGGAGAAAGTCATGAATGATTTACTCCTTATCCCAGTAATTTTTTTAGCAGTAGGAGGAATTCTCATTCTTTTATGGAGACTCTTTCTTATTGCCAGTGGACTTTTCCTGATTGGTTTTGTCAGTTTTCTTATTTTCGTAGAGGGCTATGGAATATATTTGTTCTTTACTGAACCTAGTTTATATTTTGATGATATCAGACAACATGGTTTAACTAGTTTTACGGCTGTGTACCTTTTCATCAATCTGATGTTGGTTCTAGGATTCAGTTGGCGTTTCATAAACTCCAAAACTAAGGAAAGTATGTAAACTTGTTAGATGGTTAAAAAACTTTATCTGAATCTAAATTCGGATAAGGTTTTTTATTAGCCTTGATTCTTTCATATACATCATAGCTAAATTGGAGCAGTAATTTATGAAAATCATTATCCTCACTATTATTACTTGTATTTATGGCTTGTTTATGTCGTTCAATATGAGAAAGAGCTCTTCTCAAATTTTCTTCTTTTAATTTGTTCATGTTTATATTATAAGCTGAAGACAGCTGGTTTTGATATTTTTCTCTGAACTGTACGATTTTGCGCCTGAAATGTAGGAATCACCTTTCGTTGTGGTGTGATAAAACTTACAAGTTCTTTTTGTTATTCTTGACCTAGTTTTTATAGAAAGAAGGTCTAAGATGTTAAATAAAGTCAAAACTA
>ERZ773045.1265-NODE-1265-length-11544-cov-2.478284_pt1 | contig 11544 bp, 7 predicted proteins | sample MGYA00580635_ERZ773045 | MGnify/ENA primary metagenome ERZ773045 (study PRJEB29015, sample SAMEA2738115) | human oral metagenome | biome: human oral; feature: human-associated habitat; material: saliva | place: China | collected 2261 ...
CATCCTTCTTGGAGCGTAGCCGGCGGGCTTATTATGGGGAGTAGCTTCCCTTAGTGCAGGGTAGCCGAGCGGACGATCTCGCAGACCGTGGGGTGCGGGAAGACGATGCGAGAGAGCTCAGAGAGCTTCATACGCTGCTCGACAGCCATGATCGCAGGCACCAGGATCTCCGAAGAGCCATTACCGAAGAGGTGCGCACCGAGGATGACACCCTCCTTATCCGTGAGGAGCTTGCAGAAGCCATTGCCCTGCTCGTTCTCGATGATGAAGCGCCCAGAGAGCGTCATCGGCACACGATGCACCTCATAGTCGACGCCAGCCATACGCAGCTCCTGCTCCGTCTGACCGACAGCAGCGATCTCGGGATCGGTATAGACGATACCAGGGATAGCGCGGTAGCTCATCACATCCTCCGTGCCGGTGATGTGGTGTACAGCGACCTGCCCTTCGCGAGCAGCCGTGTGAGCGAGCATAGACGTGCCATTGACATCACCGACGGCATAGATACCAGGCACCGAGGTCTGGAGGTGCTCATCGACGACGACAGCCCCACGCTGGAGCTCGACACCGACCGTCTCCAGTCCCAGACCATCAGTCACAGCACGACGACCGACGCTGACCAGCAGCTTGTCGAAGGGGATCTCCAGCGTCTCGCCCTCATGCTCAGCGATGACCTTGCCCTCACGCACTGCAGTGACCTTCGTGGAGAGGTAGAACTTCACCTTGCGCTTCTCGAAGGCCTTCTGCAGCTCCCCAGAGAGCTCTTCGTCCATAGGCCCGAGGATCTTAGGCAGCATCTCGACGACCGTCACCTCCACGCCGAGCGTAGAGAAGAAGGACACGAACTCCATACCGATGACCCCGCCACCGAGGACGACGAGGCTCTGTGGGAGCTCCTCGACCTCAAGCGCTTCCTTAGCTGTCCAGAAGGGCACGTCGCTCAGCCCATCGATGGGTGGGATGAAGGCACGTGAGCCCGTAGCGATGATGACGTGGCGTGCCGTATAGGTCGCCTCGCCTGCAGCGATGGTGAAGCCCTCATCACCGCGCCCCGTGAGACGAGCCTCTTCGGTGACGATCTCGACCTCGTGACCCTGCAGACCGATACGGATACCCGCACCGAGCTTCTTGAGGATCTTCGTCTTGCGCGCCATCACCTTACCGAGGTCGAAGGCTGCTTCGGGGATCGTAAGACCATATTTCTTGCCATCGAGGGCTTCGGAGAGGAGATGGGCAGAGTGCAGGAGTGCCTTCGTAGGTACGCAACCTTCGTTGAGACAGACACCACCGAGCTTATTCTTCTCGAAGATGACGACGCGGAGGCCGTGGGCTGCTGCATGCTCTGCAGCGTCGGTACCGCCGGAGCCAGCACCGATGATAGCTACATCGTAGTTCATGAGTTTGAGTGTAGTGAGTGAGTTATATAGGTATTATTAGCTAAGACCCTCGATGTGTCCATCGATGAAGTCTATCTTTTCTGCTTGGGGGACGCGGGGCAGACCGGGCATACGCACCAGCGCGCCAAGAACGAGGACAATCATCTCGGCACCCGTGTTGATGACGACATCGCGCACCTCGAGGTCGAAGTCACGCACGCTACCATAGGCCGTGGGATCGTCACTGAAGGAGTACTGCGTCTTGGCGATACAGACGGGGAACTTCGACCAGCCGTGGCGCTCGATACGCTCGAGCTGGCGCTGTGCCTTCGCCGAGAAGTGGATGGAGCGTGCACCGTAGATACGCTGAGCGATAGCCGTAGCCTTCTCCTCGATGGAGGCGGTAAGAGGATAGGTGAACTGCAGGGGCTGCGAGGGCTTCTGCTCGATGGTCTCGACGACGAGGCGAGCCAGCTCTTCCGCACCAGCACCACCTTCGCCGAAGGCGGTATTGACAGCGAAGCCCACACCAGCGGCGTGGCAGTGCTCACGCACCAGTGCGATCTCCTCCTCCGTATCGGTAGCGAAGCGATTGAAGGCTACGACGACCGTCTGCCCGAAGCTCTTGAGGTTCTCGATATGGCGGTCGAGGTTAGCCAGCCCATGGCGGACGCCCTCGATATTCTGCGTCTTGAGATCCTTCTCATCGACACCGCCGTGCATCTTCAGCCCGCCGAGGGTAGCCACGAGGACGGTGAGCGCAGGCTGGAGGCCTGCCGTGCGACACTTGATGTTGTAGAACTTCTCTGCACCGAGGTCCGCACCGAAGCCAGCCTCCGTGATCGTATAGTCGGAGTGCGCCAGCGCCATGCGGGTAGCGAGGATCGAGTTGCAGCCGTGGGCGATATTCGCAAAGGGACCGCCGTGGATGAAGGCAGGGGTATGCTCGGTCGTCTGCGCCAGATTGGGCTTGATAGCGTCGAGGAGGAGGACGGTGATCGCACCCGCTACACCGAGGTCACGCACCGTGAAGGGCTCACCCTGCTTCGTGTAGCCGAGGAGGATATTCTCGATACGGCGACGCAGGTCTTCGAGCGAAGTCGACAGACAGAGGATCGCCATGATCTCCGAGGCAGGCGTGATATCGAAGCCCGATTCGGCTGGGATACCATTGACCTGACCACCGAGGCCCGTGACGATGGAGCGCAGAGAACGGTCGTTGACGTCGAGGACACGCTTCCAGAGGACTTCGCTGAGGCCCTTGTCCGTATTGCGGTTCTGGTAGATGTAGTTGTCCAGGAGCGCGGTGATCATGTTGTGCGCCGAGGTGATGGCGTGGAAGTCACCGGTGAAGTGCAGGTTGATCTTCTCCATAGGAAGCACCTGAGCGTAGCCACCACCAGCGGCACCGCCCTTCATACCGAAGCAAGGGCCGAGAGAGGGCTCACGCAGTGCGACGACCGCCTTATGCCCGAGGCGGTTCATACCGAGAGCGAGGCCGATAGAGACCGTTGTCTTGCCGATACCAGCCTTCGTAGCGGTGATGGCGGTGACGAGGATGAGCTTGCCAGGCTTATGACCAGCTTGGAGCTCGGAGAGGTCTACCTTGGCGAGGTACTTGCCGTAGTGCTCCAGGTGGTCGGTGGGGATAGCCACCTTGGCAGCTATCTTTTCGATCGGCTCGAGGGCTATCGAGCGGGCGATTTCGATGTCGGTCTTCATTACCAGAAAGAGAGTTAGGGGATCAATGATGTGAGTAAAAGAGCTTCCTATTCGGGAGGGAGAGGGGATGAAAGCAAGCCGTGCGAAAGGACTGTAGAGGGGACTAACAGTTCTTTCGCACGGACATATAGAGGTTACTTGAGGTACTTATCAAGCCAGCCGAAGAAGGTACGCTGCCAGAGCAGGGCGTTCTGCGGGCGGAGGATCCAGTGGTTCTCATCGGGGTAGATGAGGAGCTCGGCAGGGATGCCACGGAGCTTAGCCGCGTTGAAGGCCGCCATACCTTGGCCTGCGAGGATGCGGTAGTCGCGCTCGCCGTGGATGACCAGTATCGGCGTATCCCAGTTATCTACGAGCTTGTGGGGGGAGTTGGCGAAGGTGCGCTGAGCGACTGCATTGTCCTTCTCCCAGGGAGCACCGCCCATATCCCAGTTGGCGAACCACATCTCCTCGGTGGTCATGTACTGCATCTCGAGGTTGAAGATACCTGCGTGGGCGATGAAGGCCTTGAAGCGCTTCTGGTGCACGCCTGCCAGATAGAAGACGGAGTAGCCGCCGTAGCTGGCACCGACACAGCCGAGACGCTCGCTGTCGACCCAAGGTTCCTTCTTCAGCTCATCGACTGCGGTGAGGTAGTCTTGGATATTCTGCCCCGAGTAGTCACCGCTGATCTGCTCGTTCCACGCCTTACCGAAGCTGGGGACACCGTGGCGATTTGGAGCGATGACGATATAGCCTTGCTCAGCCATGAGGCGCACATTCCAGCGGTAGGAGAAGAACTGACTGACGGGGCTCTGTGGGCCACCCTGGCAGAAGAGCAGCGCAGGGTACTTCTTCGTCTTGTCGAAGTTCGGTGGGAGGACGACCCAGACGAGCATGTTGCCCCCATCGGTCGTCTTGACCCAGCGCTTCTCTACTGAGATCGGAGCGAGGCCGTCGAGCGTGGACTTATTCTCTGCTGTGAGCTGCTTCGCTGCACCCGTCTTGACGTCTACGAGGTAGAGGTCCGTGGGCTCGATGTAGCTCTGACGACCAGCGAGGATCTTACCGCCCTGCACATCCAGCGAGGTGTAGTCGTGCATACCCGTGGTGATCTGGCGGATCTTACGACCCTTGAGCGCGATCTCCCAGAGCTGGGCTTCGGCGTGCTTCGTCGAGAGGAAGAAGATGCTCTGGCTATTAGCTGCCCACTGGAGCTCATCGACATCGTACTCGAAGCCGTCGGTGAGGAAGGTCTTCTGCCCTGTCTTCAGATCCTGGACGAAGAGGCGCTTGAGATCGGCTTCGTAGCCGTCGCGCTCCATGCTGATCCAGCTGATGCGCTTGCCATCAGGCGAGAAGCGAGGGTGGGTATCATAGCCGCCCATCCCCTCGGTGATATTGCGAGTCTGCCCCGAGGCGAGGTCGTAGAGATAGATATCGGTGTTGGTGGAGAGGGAGTACTCCATGCCCGTCTTCTTGCGAGAGGAGTAGGCTAAGGTCTTACCGTCAGGGCTCCATGAGAGCTCCTCTGCTCCGCCGAAGGGCTTCGTAGGCGCTTCGTAGGGCTCACCTTCGAGGATGTCCTTACCGCCCGTGATCGCTTCGCCTCCTACGGGAGCGATGAAGATATGAGGGATCGTCTCTACCCATTCGTCCCAATGCTTGTACATCAGATCGGTGACGATACGACCCGTAGCCTTAGGCAGGTCGGGGTAAATCTCCTTAGTGCTCTTCCCGAAGGAAATCTCCTTGATATAGGCCAGCTGCTTCTCATCGGGCGAGAAGAGGTAGTCCGAGAGCCCGCCCTCGATATTGGTCACCTGACGGCGGTCCGTACCATCGGGAGCCATCGTCCAGACCTGAGGAGCGCCACTCTCCGAGGAGATGTAGCTGATGCGACGGCCCTGCTGGATCCAGCGAGCGCCATGTACGCCAGCGACACCCTGGGTGATCTGGCGGCGTGCACTGCCATCGGAGGAGATGGTGAAGAGCTCGGTGCGGATCTTATTGTCCTTGATGCTGGGGAAGCCCACGCTGTAGACGACCGTCTTGCCGTCGGGAGAGAGGGCGGAGGCACCGACACGAGCGAGCGAAAGCATCGTCTCGGGCGTCATGTGCTGCGACTGCTGAGCCACAGCAGGCAGGGTAGCTGAGAGGGCTGCTGCCGTAGCAAGAGCGGTGATGTGCTTCTTGATCTTCATAGCGATATGCGTAATTGTATGTGTATGTGGTCTGGGATTAGGAGAAGCGCAGGCCAAGGGCTTCCTTGAGCTTGCGCACCTCGGGGTTGATCTCCGCAAGCTGGTTGAAGCGATCCTCTTGGGTGAGGACGATCTTCGCCTGCTCCTCTACAGTCTTCTCGCGCAGGACGAGGTTAAACTTACGATTCTGCAGCGTTGTGCGGAGGAACTCTACGAGCTGGGGATAGACCTCCATCACCGTGGTATGGATAGCCGCACCTGGTGGGAGGGAGATCTCTGCCTGCACGCTGTCTAAGAGCTTCGGCAGCTCGGGGCGTAGGATATTGCGGTAGAGAATCTGTGAGGGCGTCAGCTCCTGCTCAACGAAGCGCACCCAAGCTCGCTGGAGGTCATCCTCCGTGAAGTCCTTGTCCTCGACAGGGGCAGGGGCCTCTGCTGGAGCCGTAGAAGTGGCTTCGCTGGGTGCGTCTGCACGACGGCGCGCACCGAAGAGACGCTTAGGAGCGGACGAGGGAGGAGCTGGGGAAGGGGGGGTAACAGATGCCACAGGTGCAGGCGCTGGTGTCGGTGTCGGTTCAGCTGGCGCCGGAGGAGGCGTCACCGCCGAAGGGGCTGGCTTAGGAGCGGCCTGCGGTGCGGGAGGAGCTACGGGAGCTGTCTGCGCTTTGGGTGCAGGGGTAGCTGGGGGTGTAGTCGCAGGGGGCGTCTGAGGAGCTGCCTGTGGTGTAGCCGTCGGAGGTGCAGCAGGGGCTGGCGCAGCTGGAAGATTGAGGTCGGAGTCCCGCTTGAAGAGGGGGACCATGCTGAGGAAGCTCAGCTCGACTAAGAGGCGCTTATTCGTTGCCCCGCGATATTGCTGGTCAGCCTGCACCAGAGTCTTGAGCGCAGCGAAGAGGCTGGCAGGCGTGCACTGCTGGGCAATAGTCGCATAGGAGGCGGCTACGGCATCGGGCTTCTCCAAGAGCTGGAGCGTCTCGGGATGCTGGGCTACAAGGAGATCACGCACGAAGGCAGAGAGCCCCGTGAGGATCGTCTGTCCCTCGAAGCCCTTACCCATCAGCTCATCCAGAAGGAGCAAGACACTACGATGATCCCCGCTCAGGAAGAGCTCAAAGATGCGGATGAAGTAGGTATAGTCGAGGACATTCAGACTCTCCAGCGCATGCTGGTAGGTGATATGTCCACCGGCGAAGCTGGCGATACGGTCAAACATCGACAGCGCATCACGCATCCCCCCATCGGCCTTCTCGGCGATGAGCCCGAGGGCAGTCTCCTCGGCATCGATACCCTCGCTATCGGCGACGTAGCGCAGATGGCGGGTGATATCCTGCACGGTGATTCGCTTGAAGTCATAGATCTGACAGCGGGAGAGGATGGTGGGGAGGATCTTGTGCTTCTCTGTCGTCGCTAAGATGAAGATAGCGTACGAGGGGGGCTCTTCAAGGGTCTTGAGGAAGGCATTGAAAGCCGCCGCCGAGAGCATGTGCACCTCGTCGATGATATAGACCTTGTAGCGACCGAGAGCGGGAGGCATCTGCACCTGCTCGGTGAGCTGGCGGATATCCTCTACGGAGTTGTTCGACGCGGCGTCCAGCTCGAAGATATTGAAGGAGCGCTGCTCCTCAAAGGCCTTACAGCTCTCGCACTGCCCACAAGCCTCACCTTCGGCGGAGAGATTCTCGCAGTTGATCGTCCGCGCCAAGACGCGTGCCGCCGTCGTCTTCCCTACCCCACGGGGGCCACAGAAGAGATACGCATGGGAGAGTTTGCCCGAGCGAACAGCGGTGCGTAGTGTGGAGGCCATAGCCTCCTGCCCGACGATACTACGGAAGGTATCGGGGCGGTATTTGCGTGCGGAGACGACGTAGTGCTCTGTCATTCTTCGAGGTCTGTGCTGGATCTATTACTGGTAGGACAAAGATACGTATTCCGCTCCAGCCTATGGAGTGCTATCTATAATAAAGTAGCGCCCCCCACCCGACGGATCTCAGTCCGAGGGATGGGGGGCCCTATTATATGGGGAGGTGACGAAGCACCCTTAGCTTACTTCGTGAGGCCGCGGAAGCGCAGAAGGCTCGACATATCGGGCTCCGTAAGGCCGGTGAAGTTCGTGAAGAACGTGCCGACAGGGGCGGTATTCCCGCGTGAGAGGACCATCTCACGGAAGCGCTGACCATTCTCACGCGTCAGCCCGCCGTGTGCGGCGAACCACTCGTAGATATTGTGGTCGAGGACCTCCGTCCAGAGGTAAGAGTAGTAGCCCGAAGCATAGCCACCAGCGAAGACGTGCAGGTAGTAAGCCGAGCGGTAGCGGGGAGGTACGAGAGCGAAGTCAAGACCAGCACGAGCGAGCACTTCACGCTCGAAGGCATCTACATCGCTCACCGTCTGACCAGCGGGGAGCATCCCCCAAGCCATATCGATCGTCACGGCAGCGAGGTTCTCAGCCAGCGCGTAGGACTGTCCGTAGGTAGCAGCAGCCTTCATCTTGTCGATGAGAGCCTGAGGCATAGGCTCACCCGTCTTGTAGTGGCGGGCGTAGTGGCGCAGGACGACAGAGTCCGTCATCCAGTGCTCGTTGAACTGCGAGGGCATTTCCACGAAGTCACGGGGCGTATTCGTACCCGAGAGCGTCTCGTACTTCTGCGAAGCGAAGAGACCGTGCAGAGCGTGGCCGAACTCATGGAAGAGCGTCTCTACATCCGACGAGGTGAGGAAGGCGGGAGCGCCCTTAGCAGGAGCCTCGAAGTTGCAGACGTTGTAGATGACAGGCTTCGTACCGAAGAGCGTGCTCTGCTGGACGAAGTTCGACATCCATGCCCCACCCGTCTTCGTTGGGCGACGGAAGTAGTCCGTATAGAAGAGGGCCATGGGGGTATTATCCTGGTCAAAGACCTCGTAGACCTGTACGCCATCAGCATAGACAGGGATATCAGGACGGGGCTTGAAGGTCAGGCCATACAGCTGGTTGGCTGCGTAGAAGACTCCATTCTTCAGCACGCTATCCAGCACGAGATAGGGCTTGAGGTCGGCTTCGTTGAGGTCGTACTTAGCCTTCTTCAGGCGCTCGGCATAGTAGTCGAGATCCCAAGCAGCGAGCTTGAAGTCCTTACCCTCAGTCTGCTGAGCGAAGGCTTCGAGTTCGGCGACATCGTCAGCGACCTTGGCACGAAGGGTAGGAGCCAGCTGGCTGATGAGGCGCTCTACGGCCTCGGGACGACCAGCCATCTGGTCGCTCAGTGCCCAAGAGGCGAAGTTGGGCAGCCCAAGGAGCTTTGCCTTCTCGGCGCGCAGGGATGCGATGCGGGTGATCGTGGGGTGCGTATTCGTGCTATCACCGCTTGAGCAGCGCGAGAGCGAAGCCTCGAGGACGCGACGACGGACATCACGATTGTTGAGGTTGACGAGGTAGCCTGGGCGTGACGTATTCGTCTGCTCCAGCAGGTACTTACCCTTGTGGCCTGCAGCGGTAGCAGCCTCGGCAGCACGGGTGATCGCTTCTTCGGAGAGGCCGTCGAGCTCCTCGACCTTGTCGACGAGGACGGCTGCTTCCTTCGTGCCAGCGTTCACCTGATTCGTGAACTTCGTCTGCAGCACGGCGATCTCGCTATTGATCTTCTTCAGAGCTTCCTTGTCGGCAGCTGAGAGGAGGGCGCCCTCATGGACGAACTGATCATAGAGGACCTCCGTGAGTCGTAGGTCTTCACCCTGGAGGCTGGAGCGCTGGTCGTAGACAGCCTTGACACGAGCGAAGAGCTTCTCATTCAGGAGCAGCGCATCGTGGTGGGCGGAGAGCATGGGCGTCGTCTCCTCATCGATCTTCTGCAGCTCCTCAGTGCCGTCAGCACCTACGAGGCCTGAGAGGATAGAGGTAGCGCGTGCGAGGACGCGACCGGACTTCTCATACGCCAGCACGGTGTTCTCGAAGGTCGGAGCAGCCGTATTGCTCGTGATGCTGTCGATCTCGGCGAGCTGGATACGGATCCCCTCCTCGATAGCGGGGACGAAGTGCTCAGGGCGGATCTTACTGAAGTCGGGAGCTTGGTAGTCAAGCGTGCTCTCGGTAAGGAGTGGATTCTCCTTGGTCGAGCTGGTCTGGCAAGCAGTGAGCATAGCGAGGAGGCTCAGAGTGGCAATGAGTCGTTTCATAGGAGTGTGGGGAATTAGAAGGGAAGGTCGCTGGAGGATCTACACCAATGGCTGGGGCTCACCGATCCAGGCGATGGCCTCATCGATCGGGTGGATCTGAGGAGAGGAGAGGAGACGTCGGAGGTCTTCTATAGTAGACTTGACGCAGTAGTCCCCTGCGAGGCCTGCGACATCAATGCGACGGGCATTCATGAGGAGGTCGGGCACTGCGTCGTGGAAGGCACTGTAAGAGTCCTTGTGGCGAGTCATTGCCTTGGGGATGAAGAGGACATTTTGCACCTGACGCTTGCGCTCCATGATCGCATCAGCCAGAGGAGGATAGAGCGCAGCTCCCACAGTGTAGCGGACGCAGTGGATAGGCCATGGGCCACCAGAGACATCGAAACTACAGTGGTCGGCAGGATGCTGGTCCATGGTGACGACGATAGCGTCGTACTCGGCATGGTGCTCCTTGACGTAAGCGGTGAGGTAATCCATCGCTGGGATCGCGCCTTCGATGGCGAGGGAGCCGGTGATGAAGTCGTTCTGGGGATCTACGATCAGCAGGATGTTCATGATTAGAGGGAGGGGGGGTGGTTTTTGGGGGTAAATAGTGGGGGGAGAAGGGGTGGCGCGCGGGGAAGGCGCCTGAGTGCCCCAAGGCTGAGCCTCTAAGAGAGGGCACTCAGGCGGCTCCGCTACGCCGCATCTCGAGTCTTATCAGAGCTCAAGATCGAGGTCGAACTGCTCATGCCAAGGCAGGCCCTGCTTCATGAGCTGCTCCATGAAGGGATCTGGATCGAACTCCTCGACGTTGTACACGCCTGGGCGACGCCAGAGGCCCTTGAAGAACATCATCGCACCGATCGTGGCGGGTACACCCGTGGTGTAGCTCACGCCCTGAGCACCGGTCTCCTGATAGGCAGCCTGGTGGCTGCAGTTGTTCCACACGTAGTAGGTCTTCTCCTTGCCGTCCTTGATACCGCGGATACGGCAGCCGATGGACGTCTCACCCGTGTAGTTCTCACCGAGCTCACCGGGGTTAGGCAGGATCGCCTTGAGGAACTGAATGGGGACGATCTCGACGCCGTTGTAGAGGACGGGGTCGATACGCGTGATACCGATATTCTGCATGACGCGCAGGTGGGTCAGGTACTCCTGTCCGAAGGTCATCCAGAAGCGCGCACGGCGGATCGTGGGAAAGTTCTTCACGAGTGACTCCAGCTCCTCGTGGTAGAGGAGGTAAGACTCACGCACCCCGATATTGGGATAGGTCAGGGGCTTGTGGATCTCCTGAGGCTCGGTCTCGCGCCACTCGCCGTCCTCGTAGTACTTACCCTTCTGGGTGATCTCGCGGATGTTGATCTCGGGATTGAAGTTCGTGGCGAAGGCCTTGTGGTGGTCGCCACCGTTGCAGTCGACGATATCGAGGTAGTGGATCTCATCGAAGTGATGCTTGGCAGCATAGGCGGTGAAGACCCCGGTCACCCCTGGGTCGAAGCCACAGCCCAGGATAGCCGTCAGCCCAGCTTCTTCGAAGCGCTGCTTGTAGGCCCACTGCCAGCTGTACTCGAACTTAGCCTCGTCGAGCGGCTCATAGTTCGCCGTGTCGAGGTAGTTGACGCCTGCCTCGAGGCAAGCATCCATGATATGGAGGTCCTGATAGGGCAGAGCGACATTGATGACCAGCTCTGGCTTGAAGGACTTCATCAGAGCGACGAGCTCGGGGACGTTATCAGCGTCGACGGCTGCCGTCTGGATCTTGACATTGGTAATCTCGGAGGCAATCTTATCGCACTTACTCTTCGTGCGGCTGGCGAGCATAATCTCAGTGAATACGTCGCTATTCTGTGCCACCTTCTTGGCCACTACCGTACCGACACCGCCGGCACCGATAATGAGGACTCTTCCCATACGCTATTCTTAGTCTTCTTAGGCTAAAGGATAAATAATACGATTTCTGTCCGTACCACTTAAGGCACAGATCTACACAAAGGTACAAAAAGTAGAAGAACAGATTATGACGGAAATAAAAGAATGTTAAGAGCAATGGATTCTGCTGTAGCAGGTTTAAGGGCACATCAAAACAAATTGGATGTAATCGGTAATAATATTGCCAATGTCAATACCTTTGG
>ERZ773045.1272-NODE-1272-length-11519-cov-7.148203_pt1 | contig 11519 bp, 8 predicted proteins | sample MGYA00580635_ERZ773045 | MGnify/ENA primary metagenome ERZ773045 (study PRJEB29015, sample SAMEA2738115) | human oral metagenome | biome: human oral; feature: human-associated habitat; material: saliva | place: China | collected 2261 ...
GGCCGGCTCCGGCTCGGGGGCCGGGGGCGCCTCGGCGGTGACGGACGCGACGACGTCATCCTCGGCGGTCCACGCGATGTCGGGAACCTCAACCGTGGTGACATCATCGACCGCAATGGTCGTGGTGTTCAGGTCCGCGCTCTGCGGCTCAGACTGGGGGGTGGCCGGGGCGGCGTTAGCGACACCGGCGGCAATCGCGGTCAGCGCAACACCGGCTGCCGACGCGAAGGCGATCGGGCGAGCGGCGTTCGTGGGGGCCACGCCCTCGACCACAGCGGCGGTCATGGGGCGGCGTGCCAGGCGGTGACGCGGAGCAGGCTTAGAAGTCTTCACTCGTTTTCTCCCTGTTTCCCTGCGAGGTTAGCTGTCGGGTTCGGGCGGGAGGCCCGGCTCGGTGCGCGAGCTTCACCCCTAGGCTACGAGGAGCCGGTGATGGGTTCCCCGCGTGAGACGCTTTTTCCGCGTCATCCGTTGTCTCACTTCGGGTACCGGATGAGCGGTTGGTCTGATGACCGGTTCTCACTATACCCTGCACAAGCGGTCAGTGTCACGTTCCTATAACACCCCAATCCTCGACCGTTACCATTTCGTGACATTTACGCCGCGCAACAACAGGAAAAACTCAGCCAATCACCGACTCGTCACACTCATTCCACCATCCGAGATGCCCTCGATTCTGGGCATAACGAAAGCCGAGACCCCACACGGACCCCGGCCTCGTCACGGTCGCGCTTACTCGCCGCAAACGAACAGGTGGGCGGCCAGTGCCATCGGGATCGTCAGATACCCGCTGACCTCCCCCGCCTCGTCCAGCGCCACTACCCGCACGATGTCACCGTGCGCAGACAGACCCACGCGCGCGCCTGGGCGCAGTCCCAGCTCACCGAAGGACGCCAGTAGATCGGCCTGGGCCTGGATCGGCTCGCCGATACGCGCCAGGGTCAGCGCACCCGACTCGAAGGAACGCACTGCGAGCTCCGCGGATTGCAGACGCCCATTCTCACCCACGCCCGGCAGCGGGTTACCGTAGGGGTCCACGCTCGGGTCGTGCAGCAGCTCCACCAGGCGCGCTTCAACGGCGTCGCTCATGACGTGCTCCCAGCGGCAGGCCTCGTCGTGAACCTGCGCCCACTCCATACCAATCACGTCGAGAAGCAGACGCTCAGCCAGGCGGTGCTTGCGCAGCACCTCGGTCGCGCGGCTGCGCCCCTCCTCGGTCAGCTCGAGGCGCCGATCCCCCATCACGTGCAGCAGGCCGTCACGCTCCATACGGGCGACCGTCTGCGACACCGTCGGCCCCGAATGGCCCAAGCGGTCCACGATGCGGGCACGCAGGGGCGTCACCCCGTCCTCTTCCAACTCGAGAATGGTCTTGAGATACATCTCGGTGGTGTCGATCAGGTCTGCCACGGCATCCTCCTTTGACGGCTATGAACTAGCAACAGGATAGGGTGACCTTCCTTTTCTTGGAAGCAAACGACACAATGACGCGAAAAAATGCGCGTGCCCACGTGTGCTTCTTCACGCTAATTCGATTAATGAGCATGATGGAAATAGCGTGCCAAGGCGGGTTACGCTGTGTTCATGGTGGTTTTCCCCGACATTGCCCCGGTCCTCTTGCCCGCCGACGGTCGCTTCGGTTGCGGTCCCTCGAAAGTGCGCCCCGACCAGCTTCAAGCCCTCTTCACACCCCTCCTCATGGGCACCTCCCACCGCGCAGCGCCCGTGCGACACGTCGTTGCTTCCTTCAAGGACGGGCTGCGCTCCCTCCTGAGCGTCCCCGAGGGCTACGAGATCGTGCTCGGTAACGGCGGTGCCTCCGCCTTCTGGGATGTGGCCTGCGCGTGCCTCATTGACTCGCGCGCGGCCTTCGGTTCCTGGGGAGCATTCGGCGCAAAGTTCGCCTTAGAAGCGGAACGTGCGCCGCACCTGCGCACGCCCCTCGTCGACGAGGCCGAGGCTGGCTCCCTGGTCACGCTCGCACCGCGTGATGCCTCGGAGGGCGTCGATGCCTACGTCTACCCGCACAACGAGACCTCGACGGGCGTGGCCTCCCCCGTCTACCGCGTCGACGCGCCCGGAGCGCTCACTCTCGTGGATGGCACGTCGATTGCGGGTGCCGCGCCCGTGGACCTCACCCGGGTCGACGCCTACTACTTCTCCCTACAAAAGGCCCTCGGGTCGGACGGCGGCCTGTGGGTCGCTGTTCTCTCCCCCGCCGCCATCGAGCGCGCCCGGCGCATCGAGGCTGCCCCCCAAGGCCGCTGGATCCCGCAGTTCCTGTCACTGTCCGCTGCGATTGATAACTCGCGCAAGGACCAGACGCTCAACACCCCCGCGGTCGCGACCATCATCATGGCGCAGCGTCAGGTCGCGTGGCTCAACGAACGCGGCGGGATGGATGCCGTCGCCGCCCACTGCGCCCAGGCCTCGTCCCTCATTTACGACTGGGCGACCGCGCACCCGGCGCTCTCCCCCTTCGTCACCGAGGAGGCGTGGCGTTCCCCCGTCACCGCGACGATCGAGATCAACGCCGACGTGAAGGCCACAGACCTGGCGGCGCACCTGCGTGCCCACGAGATCGTAGACATCGGCGCCTACCGCGGCGTGGGCACGAACCAGCTGCGCATCGGCACGTGGCCCAGCGTCGAGATCGGCGACGTCGAAGCCCTCCTGGAGTGCATCGACTACTGCCTGGAGCGGGTCCTCTAAGCGCCTCGCGCCGCCGCGCGGTCCCCGACTCTCAGCTCGGGTCGACCGAGCGGCGCGGTGCGTCCGCAGAGGAACCACCCTCCACGCCCACCCACGGGAAAGAGGGACGGACCACGACGCGCCCCTTCCAGTGGATCATTGCCCACGCACCGCAGATGAGCGCGATACCCAGGGAGGCGACCCCGCCCACCAGGATCGCCCAGCGAGCTCCAAAAACCGCGCCCACACGGCCAATAATCGGGGATCCAATCGGCGTCGCACCCAGGTACACAAGCGAGTACATCGCCATGACACGCCCACGCATCTCCTGATCCGTACGCGTCTGCATGAGGGCGTTTGCACTCGTGTTCATCGTCAGCATCCCAAAACCCGTCGGGATCGACAGGAGAGCGAACCACCAGTAAGAAGGGGACAGGCCCAGCAGGATCTCGGCGCACCCGTAGAAGGCGGCACCCAGGATGATCGTGCGCAGGCGAGGGATGCGGCGTGCAGCACCCGTCGCCCCCAGAATCGAGCCGAAAGCCATGAATGAGGAGAGTATCCCAAAGGAGCCGGCCGTCTTGCCAAACACGGTAGTCGCCATGAGCGCGCTGGTCATCTGGAAATTCATACCCAGGGCGCTCACGATGGCAATCAGCACGAGGATGATAAGGATGTCCGTACGCCGGCGGACGTAGACTACGGCTTCGCGCAGCTGGCCGCGGGCGCGCGGCACGAGCGTGCGCGGGTAGAGGCGATCGCCGCGCATGAGCATCAGCGCGATGACGGGGGCGGCGAACATACCGGCGTCAATAAGGAAGACGGGGCCAACCCCCCACCAGTCGATGAACAAGCCCGCGGAGGCCGGGCCAATGAGACGCGCCGCGTGGAACGCCGTGGAGTTCAGAGCGACAGCGTTCGCCATTTTGTCAAGCGGAACGAGTTCGCCGACGAAGGCCTGACGCGCGGGGGTATCCATCGCGGAGATCGTTCCCGAGACGAATGCCAGGACGTACTGATGCCATAGCTGCCCCGTTCCCGTCAGGACGACGAGACCCATGATGAGAGAGACAATGCCGATGCCAGTCTGCGTGCACTGTAGGAGACGCCGCCCCGGGATACGGTCCGCGAGCACGCCCGCCCACGCGGAGAACAGGATGATCGGCAGGAACTGTAAAGCGGTAACGATGCCGACCTGCGAGGAATCGTGGTCGGTGAGGACCGTGAGCACGTACCAGTCTTGAGCCACGCGCTGTAGCCACGTGCCCGTCGATGCAATCAACGTTGCGGCGAACCAGTACCGATAGTTGACGCAGCGCAACGATGCAAACGTAGCCGACATGTCTTTCCTCCTCGTCCTATACCCCTCCACGAACGAGGCTTGGGCGAAGCGCGCGATCCTCGTTCGTACGCGTTCTTTCAGAATACGACTGCCCCGTCGCAGCGACGCTGCGACGGGGCAACAAGTACTCGATAGGTGAGCAATCAGGCGACGCCGAAGAGACGCTGGATCGGACCCATCAGGAAGTAGATGATAAACAGGACGGAGACCAGCCACATGAGCGGGTGGACCGTACGGGCTTTGCCCTTGACGAGCTGGATGAGCGCGTAGGTCACGAAGCCCACGCCGATGCCGACGGACACTGAGTAGCCGAAAGGCATGAAGGCCATCGTCATGAAGGACGGGATGGCGACGTCGGCGGACTTCCAGTCGATGTCAGTCACCTGGGTCATCATGAGGAAGCCGACGAACACGAGGGCCGTGGAAGCGGCCTCGGTCGGGACCAGTTCGACAAGCGGAGCCAGGAAGGTCGAGAGCAGGAAGAGGACACCGGTGACCACGGAGGCCAGGCCGGTGCGCGCCCCCTCGGCGACGCCCGAGGCGGACTCGACGTAGGAGGTGTTCGAGGAGACGCCGCCGACGCCGCCGGCCACCGCGGCCAGGGAGTCGATGATCAGGATCTGGCGGGTCTTGGGCGGGTTGCCATCCTCATCAAGCAGGTTGCCTTCGGCACCGACGGCCACCATGGTGCCCATCGTGTCGAAGAAATCGGCGAGCATGAGGGAGAAGACCAGGAGGATCACGGAGACAACGCCGAGCTTGCCAAAGCCGCCGAAAAGGTCAACCTTGCCAAGGGTGTCGAAGACGGGGACCGCAATCGGGGAACCCTTGAGCTCCGGAACGGTCTGCCCCCAACCAGTCGGGTTCGTATCGGAGATCCGATCGATGTGCGCGAACGCCTGGACGGTCACCGCGAGGACCGTGGCCGAGATGATCGAGATGAGGACCGCGCCCTGCACGCCCCGCACGTACAGGATGATCATGAGGAACAGGCCGAAGACGAAGACCAGGGCAGGCCAGCCATCGAGCGAACCCGAGATGCCGAACTGAACGGGTGTCGCACCCGTGCGCACAATACCGGCGTTGACCAGGCCGATGAGGGCCACAAAGAGGCCCAGGCCGAGCGTGATTGCGGTCTTGAGGGCGGCGGGGACAGCACGGAACACGGCCTCGCGGAAGCCCGTGAGGACCAGCAGGAAGATGAGGATACCCTCCCACGCGATAATACCCATGGCTTCGCCGTAGCTCAGGCCCGCACCGAGGACCAGGGTGAAGGCGACCACCGCGTTCAGGCCGAGGCCGGCGGCGAGCGCCAGCGGGTAGTTCGCAACAACGCCCATGAGGATCGTCATGACGCCTGCGACCAGCGCGGTGCCTGCGGCAATCCCCTGGGTGGTGATGGATCCGTCGTCGGGAATAGCGTTGCTCAGGATCGCCGGGTTAACGACCAGAATGTAAGCCATCGCGAAGAAGGTGACGATCCCGCCGCGGATTTCATGACCGATGGTCGAGCCGCGCTTGGAGATCTGGAAGAACGAATCAAGTGACTGTGTGAAGCCGCCGCGGGAAGGGGCGGTCTTTTCTTGGGTGTTCACTGGTTAATCGTGCCTGGTCACACCCTGGTACGCAAACATACCCGCTGTGTTCCCACTTGTTGAGAAAGCACCCGGGGACCTCCCCGAGTGCTTTCCCACTGCCTATGGTCCACGAGGCCTCAGTCGGCTTCGCTCTGCGTCGCTTCCTCGCGCTCTCCCTCGGCGCGCGTCGCATCCTGCGCCTGTTTCGCCCCGGCCTCGATGCTGTCCTTCTCGGCGGCGCGCGGCATCGGCTCAGCGTCGAGCGCCCCCTCATTCACACGCGAAGGACGCACCGGCCACGCCGTACCGTTCTTCGGAACGTCGGTTTCCGAATGGGAACCGCACGTGTGATCCAGGGAAACCACGGCCCCGTCATCGGTCGCCCACTCATTCGCACACACGCCGAACATCGTGCGCATGCCGCCGCTCATCTTCATGAGAAAGCCGCAGGTTGAACAGGTGTTGCGCGGGCGACGACCCGACTTCGGGCCGCGCTCCGACTCGTACCAGCGCTTGGCCGCCTGGCTCCGCCCAGTCTCGGACAGGACTCGGGGACGCCCCAAGCCCAGCTCGCGCACGACCGGCAGGTCCGGATCCTCACTGGTGTCCTCGAAGCCCTGCTCGAGACGCTCATCATCCGCTTTGTACGGCAGGACATCGTCGCGAGAAACGTCCGAGGGACGCAGGCGTTCCTCCCACGGAACCCACTCGGGGGCGAGAAGTGCACCCTCACGAGGGGTCATGTCGACTTCACACACGGTGGCGACACGCCCGCGCGGCACGCGGGCGACGGTGACGGCCCAGCACCAGCCCACGTACCCCGCGTCCGTGGACGCGAAAAAGTGGGTGGCCAGGCGCTCCGACACCATCTCGAAGCCCACATGCTCGCCGACCGGGCGCGGGTACGCCACGGCCTCGGCCCCGGCGCGTGCAACATCGACGGCTGCCTCCAGGACAGCGTCCTTCTTCACTGCCCGCGTACGGGCACCAGTCTTAGGCATCAAATTCCTCTGCGACGGCGCGCAGCACCTTCGCGATCTTGGTCGCGTTGTCCGGGTAGGAACCGCGGCGCAGCGAGGCACTCGAGGAGTCGAGGAGCTTAATAAGGTCCTCGACAACCGGCACCATCGCCTGCGGCTTGCGGCGCTTAGCGCGGGCAACGGAAGCTGTCTCCTTCAGGAACCGCACACTCAGCGCCTGCGGCCCCTTACGTCCGTCGGCCACCGAATACTCCACGCGAGCACCCACCTTGGGACTGCGAACATCGGACGGTAGCGCGGACGAGTGGAGGAAAACATCCGCCCCGTCGTCTCCTGTGATGAAGCCGAAACCGCGATCAGCGTCGAAGAACCTCACTTTACCGGTGGGCATGGTCCCCTCCTTCTATCAATAGTCTGAGAGCCCAATGGGCTCCCCCTATCATAGGGCGCTCTTCCGATGTGCGCGGGAGGCGAGCCGACGCCTGTAGCGAACAGCACCGCACACCCCAAGCTCGAGTAACTTTCACGTAGACTGACCCCACGGGAACAATCACGCTACGCAGTTTTCATCACACACTCGACAGAATCGAGTGGCGTGCTGTATGTTCATCTGTTCGCCACTTCGCAGGAGGATCCAGTGTCACGATTCCGCCGCTTTAGCCTCGTCGCTGTTCTCACAGCGATGCTGCTCGCGCTTGGCCTGCCGACGTTCGCAGCGTCGCCGGTCACGGTCAGCGGCTCCGTCACCGACCCTTCGGAGTGGCTGGAGAGCTCCGACCGTGAGTCCGTCGAAGAGGCCGCCCGCAAGGCCGCCGCTTCGGGAGTCAACATTTCCTTCGTTTTCGTCGAGGACCTCTCGGGCGACAGCGCCACCCAGTGGTGCCAAAGCGCCTTGCGGAATTCTTCCCTCGGATTCTCTGACATCATTTACTTCATCGCTTACACGGAGAGGGTCGACGGTGCATGCACCAACGATCCTCAGGTGCAGTCTCGCCTCGCCACCGCTCTGGCCGCAGCCGAAAAACGCTTCAATTCTGATCCTCTGGAGTCGCACGACGCTGCGATTGGGGCGGCCGCCTTCGCGCAGACGCTGACCGCGAATGTGGCATCGAGCACGCCTTCCGCATCCTCCCAGCCCACCAGGAGTTCCTCGTCTTCCTCATCGGACAACAGGACGAACCTCTACATTCTGTCCTCGCTCTTCCTCGGCGGCCTGGCCCTGATCGGCATCACCGTCGCCGCCTCCTCGCGCCGCAGCAATAAGAGCGCGGCTCACGCGATGTCCATCGACACAGTCGCCGCCGAGAAGGCCGTCCAGGAGGCGAATCGCCAGCTGCTCGCAGCCGACGAGCAGGTACGCACCGCGACCGACGAACTGAACTTCGCGCGCGCCCAGTTCGGCTTGACCTCGACGGATGAGTTTGCCCGCGCAATCGAGAATGCGAAGGCAACCGTCACGCGCTGCTTCGATCTTCAGGTGCGTATGAACGACGCGACAGCCACGACCGAGCGCTTGGAGCTCGCGAAGAAGCTCATGCGCGACCTGGGCGCAAACCTGAACCCTCTGAGCCAGATCCAGGCCGCCTTCGCCACCAAGCGCGCGGAGGAGGCGACGCTGCCCGAGCGGATCCGCGAGGCACGTGAGCGCCTCGCGGAGGAGCTCACCGACCTCGAGCGCGCGAAGGCCGAGCTAGCCACGATCGCGGGCATCTACCCCGCGCAGATGCTCGCCTCCCTCCAGGACAACCCCGAGCAGGCGGCTGCCCTGCTGACCTCGGCGCGCTCCGCCCTCGACACCGCCGATGAGGTGGTGGACACGGACCGCACCCGCGCGGCCAGCGCCCTGGACACCGCACACCGCGCCCTGATGATGGCCAACCACCAGACGGACGCCATCTTCACCGCCAAGTCCGACCTCGACGCGATCCGCGACCGACTGGCCGGCGCCATCGGTTCGATCTCGGCGGACCTATCGGATGTCGAGCACCTCGACACCGATCCCGCGACCTTCACACCCCTCGTCGCCGACGCGCGCGCCGCGATCTCCGAGGCTCAGGCTGCCCTGGCAAACAACGGTGACCCCCTCGCTGCGCTCGAGCACCTGCGCACTGCCGAGGCAACCATCGATGCCGCGCTCGCACCCCTGCGCACCAACCAGGAGGCCCGCGATAAGGCCTTCTCCGCCGCGAAGAGCCAGATCGCCCTCGCGGAATCCGCGGTCGGTCAGGCGCAACGCTACGTGCAGGGGCGCCGAGGCGCCATCGACCTGCAGGTGCGCGGCACACTCAACAACGCCGAGCAGGCGCTGCGCGCGGCGCACGACTCCCTCGACAAGGACCCTCAGGCAGCCGCCACTCACGCGGCCAACGCCCGCGCGTTCGCCGACCGCGTCATGGCTACCCCCATTCAGCCGGCTACCGGCAGCTGGGGAAGCGGAACGAGCAACAACGGTTCCTTCACCGGATCCTCACTCGGCGACTTCCTCCTGTGGTCCACGCTCTTCTCACAGTCTGGCCCCGGCTACCAGGGCCGACGCGACCGCGACTATGACCGCTTCGATCATTTCGATCGCGGCTCTCGCTCCTCCGGCTCCGGCTGGTCCTTCGTCTCTGGTTCAGGCTCGAACTGGGGTGGCGGCTTCGGTGGTTCCTCCGTCTCCGGTTCTGGCTCGAACTGGGGTGGCGGCTTCGGCGGTTCCTCCGTCTCTGGCAGCTTCTGACTGTGTGACCCGCAGCGAGCGTATATTAGTTCCCGACGAACAGGAGGGTAACGTGTCACGGATCCGACGCCTGGGCGTCGCGGCCATCATGACGGCTGCGATGCTGGTTGGTGGCGCGCCCGCGTTCGCGACCGAGCCGCTCACCACGAGCGGGCACGTCACCGATCCCGACGGCTTTCTGAGCGAGGAGCAACGCGCGACGATCGAGTCTCCCGCGCAGGCGTTCTATACCACGTACAACACGATCATCGACGTCGTCGTGGTCCCCAACTTCTCGGGTCAGAAACCGTCCGCTTGGTGCGAGGCTACCCTCAAGCAATCACGCACAGCCGACAAGGGCATCCTCTACGTTGTCTCCTACGAGGATGGCACGGATGCGTTCTGCACGGACGCGAAAATGGCTCGGGAGATGTCGGATTACAGCACCAGGATAATGATGGACAGCGCGCTCAGTGCCGCCCATCGCAAGTACAAAACAACGCCATTGCCCCCCGAAGAGGCAGCGGCAGGTGCCGAGGCCTTCATTCGCGACCTGCGCAGCTCATATGACATCAGCGCGGATCTAGCTGCCAGCCACCGCAAGAGGCAGGAAGAAGAGAAAAAGGCGAGGGAAGAAAGCGAGAAGGAAGAAAAGAAGAGGAAGCGCGGCGCTAACATCCTCATTTCTGCGGTCGTTGTGATCGCCATTGTCTCCAACGTGTGGGTGTGGGTGCGGAAATTGAACGGAGACGACGAACCCACTACTGAGACCACGTATCGTAGCCCGGAGCCCGAGCAATACACCCCGATCGTGGACACCTTGCGGCGCGACGCCCTGAGGGCCGCTGCGGAGGCCAGGCGGCGCCTGTCGGAGGCCGAGGAGCAGGTGCGCGGCGCGGAAGAGGACTGGAACTACGCTCGCGCCCAGTTCGGTAGCGCTGCGACCGAACAGTACGGGCACCGCCTCGAGGCGGCAAAGGACGCTATTGCACGCGGCTTCGACACCTACGAACAGATAGAGCGCACCCCAGACGCTCACGCTAAGCGACGCCTCGCCTCGACAATCACGGAGGATCTCGACAAGAACCTGGCGCCCCTGCGCGATGCTCGCAAGGAGTTTGCCGCACAGCGCGAGAAGCGCTCATCGCTTCCCACGCAGCTTGCCGACGCTCGCGAACGTCTCGTCGAAGAGCTCGCCGATCTGGAGCGCTCGAAGGAAGAACTCTCCAGCATCGCGGGCCTCTACCCCGAGTCCATGCTCGCTTCCCTCCAGGACAATCCGCAGCGCGCGAAACAGCTGCTGGAGTCCGCTCGCGCGGCGTTGGAGACGGCCGGCGCACATCTCGACACCGATGCCACCCGCGCAGCATCCGCGCTGGATACCGCCCAGCGCGCACTAACCATGGCCAATGCGCAGACGGATGCAATCTTCTCCGCGAAGACCGATCTTGACGAGTTCCGGAAGCGGCTCACCGTTTCCATCGGATCCGTGTCCGCCGCCCTGTCGGACATAAAGCAGCTCGATTCCTCCGACGCTTTCTCTCCCCTTCTGGACGAGGCCGAGGCCGCCATCACCAGGGGACAGCGCGCGCTAGTCAGCGACGAGGATCCCCTCGGTGCGCTCGAAAACCTTCGCGACGTGGAGCTCCGAATGGATGCGATCCTCGCTCCGCTCATGACTCAGAAATAAGTTAAGCGCAAGGCGAAAGATACCGCCCAGCGCCATATTCGTGACGCTGATGCCACCGTCGCCTGGGCTCGCAAGTACTGAAGGACCACGAGGGTTCGGCACTGTTCGACGTGAACAAGCTGATGAGCGAAGCCAACCAGACAATGACCGAAGCGCGCGCAGCCACGACGAAGATCCCCTAGATGAATGTGTAAGAACCTTTCGCATTGAAAACGAACAGGATGTTAAAACTCAGCTGATTTCAGGGAATTACTTTTAGGTACTTTCAATGTCAGGATTTTAAAATGGGGTAAAAGCGAGACAATAACGAATGACTCCCATTTGGTTCTAAAATCTACGATACCTACGGAAGTTGATAGACGAATAATAGCCAAATTTAGTTTAGAAGAACCCCCAGTAAGGCACGGAATATTGTTTAGTACGTGTAACCCAGAAAGAAATAAAATGACTAGCTATAGCTAGAGTAAAAATGGTTGCAATACTCAACACTGTTATAGGATTAGAAGCGAAAAGCAAAGAGAGAATCAAGGCAGCCAGATAG
>ERZ773045.1278-NODE-1278-length-11504-cov-7.128308_pt1 | contig 11504 bp, 13 predicted proteins | sample MGYA00580635_ERZ773045 | MGnify/ENA primary metagenome ERZ773045 (study PRJEB29015, sample SAMEA2738115) | human oral metagenome | biome: human oral; feature: human-associated habitat; material: saliva | place: China | collected 2261 ...
ACATCCTGGGCCTGTACCTGGCGCAGGTGCGCGGCAACAAGTACGCCGACGAGATTGCCGACTACATGGAGAAGCTCGCGCGTGTCCCCGAGGCCATCGCCCGCATCCTCGAGAGCGGCGAGACGGTCCGCCAGTTCGCCCGCACGATGCAGGATGCGACCTCCGTCATCTACCTGGGCCGTCACGTCGGCTTCCCCGTCGCCCTCGAGGGCGCGCTCAAGCTCAAGGAAATCTGCTACATCCACGCCGAGGGCTTCGCCGCCGGCGAGCTCAAGCACGGCCCCATCGCGCTCGTGGACGAGGGGCAGCCGGTCATCGTCATCGTGCCGACCCCGCGCCGCCCCGAGCTGCACGGCAAGGTCCTGGCCAACATCGCCGAGGTCCGCGCCCGCGGCGCCCGCACGATCGTGGTCGCCGAGGAAGGGGACACCTCCGTCGATGAGTTCGCCGAGGTCGTCTTCCGCGTGCCCCCCGTGCCGACCCTGTACGCGCCTCTCCTGACCGTCGTGCCGCTGCAGATTTTCGCGTGCGAACTCGCCTCCGTCAAGGGGCTGGACGTCGACCAGCCGCGCAACCTCGCCAAGTCCGTGACGGTGGAGTAACCACCCGCGCGGGGCACCTGTCCTGCGGACGCGCCCGGGCCTCGTTCCTCATCCAGGGACGAGGCTCGGGCAGTTTTGTGGTCTGGTTTCAGTTCCTCATGCTCGGGGCGACCGTGAAGTCCCCTTGCGTGTTGTACGTGGCAAGCTCTCGACGGCATGTGTGCTCACAATTCAATGCCACCCGGCTACCATGGAGTTCATGAGCGTCGCAGATGATTCCTCCAGGTCGAATGCGTGTCTCGGCCTGCCTGCGGACTTCTATTGGTATGGCGGCGGCATTGGTACGGCTCAAGAGCACATTAGCCTAGCTGTGAATGCTCTCATGGCGGCCATCAAGAAACCGGCGAACCGTCGCTGGAATCCATACCAAGAGGCAATGATCCGAGCGAGTTTTAGAAAGCGCCTGGAAAAAGCGGCTCAAGGTAAGCTCCGACCACCGGGAGAGCTGAAATCTTTACGCGGGGGTGCCACTCTCTTTGAGATTCGGTGGCGGGACATCAATGTTCGCGAAGTTAATCCCTTAGGGAATGACTCCTATGTTCAGGTTGAGATTCGCCTCATCCATGCTCAGCCATACGATGAGCTTGGCCTTTGCATACTGGGCCTTCACGCTCATGAGAAGGTGATTATCGAGGGCGACCCGGCTGCGACCAAGGCCGCGCAGGATGCTGAGATCGACATTGCCGAGCATCTCCTCATCTCTGGATATCCCACACACTGGGGTGTCAAGCGGCGCACATGACATGACTGAAGCTTGCATAACACCATCTCACACTTATATAGTTTAATCTATGACTTCAGTGAGTGACGTGAGCCTTGAGCGCCGCGCAGATCTGCTGGTCGATGCGAGGGATCGTCTTCTCGAGGATTTGGTAAGCCTTCGCAGGGAGCATAAGCTCAGCCAGCAGACTGTCGCCGAGCGCATGGGTGTCAGTCAGCCTACGGTCGCTGCGTTTGAACGCTATGACGCTAACCCAACCGTGTCATCCATCATCCGATACGCGATGGCCGTCGACGCACTCCTCGACATTAAGGTTGTCGATGACTGTGGTGAGGGTGTGCCCGCTACGTGGCAGATGACCGGAGCCGCCAAGGCGACTGTCCGTGTTCCGGCGACACCGCGTCAGGCGCAGACGATCAGCATTACGCAGGAGCTAGCTCATGTCTGAGACCCCCCTCTTGACGAGCATCGACGAGATGCTTGAGACTGCACAACTCCAGCTTGCAGACATTCGCTTTGACCACATGTCGATTGATCTTGTGGAAAATGCTCCCCAGGCGGGTTCCGATCTCGAAGGCAGTGAGTCGACGCCGATCGAGATCAACTGTATGCTCGGCACTCGCCACGAAGGCAAACGTTTCGGAACACGATTTGAGTTCCAGTTTAAGGCTACGCAGTGGCAGGCCGTTATCGCGGTCATTACCTACTACGAGGGTTGCCAGGAGTTTGCTCTCGCTCCTGAAGTCCCTGCAGACTTTGCATCGAGAGTCGCGCTCATGGCGGCGTTTCCTTATGTTCGTGAAGCCCTCAGTGATCTGACCACGCGGGTTACCGGCACGGCGGTTGTTCTGCCTCTCCTTCGCCCTGGTCAAATCGTATTCACTCTCAACGAGTAGTCCAGGTGTTTCTCGCGCAAGGGCTGTGTGCGTCTTCCGATCTTGTTCGTTCGATAGGGCGGCACCAGGCTGCGGCTTCGTGAGCGCTAACGGGCCTCGTTCCTCATCCAGGGACGAGGCCCGGGTCGCATTGCGTGGATCGGTGTCAGATTCCGAAACCTGGGCGTGCGCTGCGTCATGGACAGGGCCTGGTCTGGTGAAAGGCTTCACGACGTACATGTGAAACAGGAGCCAAAACGGCGACGGAGTTTGCGGGGGTGGGGGAGGGGGAGACTAGCGTGGAAGAGGTGACGGCGCTCCTGCCGCACCCACCAACGTAAATCACCCCGGCCTCGTCAGTCGGGGCCGCGACCACTCCAGGAGGTGCGCACATGACCCTGTCCATGATCCTTATCGGAATCCTGCCCTCAGTCTTCTTCGGTGTCGCCACGACGCTGATGGGAAAGACCGGCGGCTCGGACCGCCAGCGAGTCATGGGCGCCGTCCTCGGCGGCCTGCTCATGGCCGCCGTCGCCACCCCCTTCCTGCATCCCGCGTGGACGCCGCTGAACCTGGGCGTCTCCTTCCTGACCGGCCTGCTCCTCGGCGTCGGCGTGTGCGATCAGCTGCGCTCCTACTCGGTCCTGGGTATGAGCCGCACGATGCCGCTGTCGACCGGCGGTCAGCTGGTCCTCATGTCCCTGGCGGGCATCGCGATCTTCGGCGAGTGGCTTCACGGCGGGGCGCTGCCCTACGGTATCGCCGCCATCGCCGTCCTGATCGTTGGCATCTGGTTCCTGTCGCGTTCCGAGTCCGGCTCCGACGCGGCCTCTCTCGACTGGAAGCGTGGCGCCTTCCTGCTGACGACCTCGACGCTGGGCCTCGTCGCTTTCCCGCTCATCATCAAGTGGTTCGGCATCCAGCCCGCCGAGTTCCTGCTGCCCCAGGCGATCGGCTACACCGCCTACTGCGGCGCGTTCTTCGCGATCCAGGGGCGCGGCGGGGTCGACCCCGAGGATTCGCTGCGCCACCGCCGCATGATCCCCTCGATTGTCAACGGCGTCCTGTGGGGCACCGCCATCCTGCTGCTCCAGCTCAACTCCAACAAGCTGGGCGCGGGAACGGGCTTCACGCTCTCCCAGCTCGGCATCCTCATCTCCACGCCGCTGGGCATCCTGTGGCTCCACGAGACGCGCTCGCGCAAGGAGCTGCGCTGGACCATCATCGGCGTCGCCCTCGTCATCGTAGGCGCGGTCCTGGCAGGCGTCGCCAAGACACTCGACGTGGCCTAAGTGACGCGATGGAGCCACCTCACCGCTCGGTGCGCGACGGCGGTGGCGACCCCGATACTCTCCCGGGCCTCGTTCCTCATTCGGGACGAGGCCCGGGCTGCATCCGTGGGCACTGTGACGTCGTTGCGCAAGCGGACACCCCGGGCGTGCGCGGTGCGACAGAATATGGCGCATGTTCACGATTGATGGAGCTGCTCTGTCCTTCGCCCACGCTCGGGAACTGGAGAAAAGTGCATTGATCAGGCGGTTTCCGAGGGAGATCTGGACCGCTACATGCTCGACGTCGCGGGCGAGGTTGCGGCCGCGGTCGTGCGCATCATTGACCTCGGCGGACAGTCGCTGCGCTCCATCGAGAACACGCCCGCATGGTCCGAAGTGTTCCTCGCGAACGCCTGTATCGACGGCATCGTGGGCGCCGGTGCCCACGGCCCGCTCACGGGCGCACTCACGGAATCCGTGGAGCTCCTCAACAGGCTCTCCGCCATCAAGCCGCGGCCCGTCATCGCGATCGACGTCCCCTCGGGCCTGACCGACGACGATGGCGCGATCACGGGTCCGATCCTGCGTGCCACCCACACGCTCACATGCGAAGAGTCGGTTTAACGCGTGTGCAGGTGGGTCCAGAGTGTCACCTGACTGTCCGATGACGCAATCCGCTGGAGCGGACTCTATCGCGCCCTACCGCAGCGTCCGGGACTGACCTCAGCAGTGCGAAAGATTCTATAATCCCGGGCTGTGTTTGTGAATCGCGCGTGACCTGCGGATTCGTGGGTAAATGTTTAACGCTTTGAACTTCTTTGATAGGGTCGATATGTGACAGAGTCGCGCAGCGTTGCGCCTGGTAGAGGAGGGACTCGAATGACAGATCTGCACATCGTGGAGGGCGATCTTGAAGTGTTGCGTGATCGAACGCGGATCGTGGGCGAGGATTTGGAGCCCGTCACCGTTGCCGACATCGGCGGCTACGTGACGAGCGCGATGCAGGGAGCAACCAGTGTGGGTGAATCGGAGCGCGCGTGCGATCGTATCGATGACGACGTGACAGGCGTCGTCACTGCGCTGTCGGACTTCTCCCAATCTGTCGACGAGTCCATCACCAACTACGCCACCACGGAGGACGCGTCCAGCGTGAGCTTCACGGTCCCCGCGCACGTCTACGGGCCGCTCACCGGCAACAAGCTGCGTCAGATGTGGGAGGCCGAGCGCTGATGGGACTGTCATGGGCTGACGTGAAGGAATGGACCGATGCGGGCCTCAATGAGGCCATCGCCATCGCAGAGGATGCTCGCAAGGCCGCGTCCAATCAAGCGGCGGAGCTTGCATCGCATAAGAGTTCTATCGCGTCGACGGGTCAAGCGCCCAGCGACATGCGATCGGCGCTCGATGCCATCCAGGGGAATCTCGATGCGCGCGTCAACGAGCTCAGCGAGCTGATGATGGCCTGTGCCGAGGCCTACGACGGCGTGCGCGTTGTTATCGCGAAGGCGGATTCATGCAAGGAGCTGAGCGCCAGCCTCGGGTGCACGATTTCAGATGATGGAACAGTGTCGGCTCTGGTCAATGACGACGGGGTGAGCAGTAGTAAACACGAGGAGCTGACAGAGCTACTGAGTGAGACGTTGACCGAGGCCGACCGGGTTGACGTCGCCTTCGCGGCGCGGCTCAAGGCTCTCGGGGACAGAACCTATTCGTCGAACGAGAATCACGCGTCGGCCTCACCCGGCCTCGTCAACAATGCGGACTCCACGTGGACGCCTCGCCAGGTCTCGGCCTGGTGGAATTCCCTCACCGAGGCCGAACGGCAAGCCTGCATTGAGGGGAATCCCAAACTGTACGGGAATCTTGACGGCATCGACATGGCGTCGCGCGCCGCCGCGAACGACCTTGTCCTGAATGGACGTAAGGACGCCTCCGGTAATCGCATCCCGGGAACGTCCATGCTGGATGAGGCGCAGGCCGAGTATGATCGCGTGAAGGCGCTGTATGACGAGGCTCAAGCAAATCCTCACAAGTACGATGCTCGTGGTGAGGGGCTGAGGCCAAATCCCCACAAGGATGAGCTTGAAGCGGCGCAGCATAGGCTCGACGAACTCAATCTGTTGGTAAAACGGCTGGGAGCTAAGGAGAATAAGGGTGCTTCGCTCATTGCCCTTGATGACAGTGGGGACCGTCTTAAGGCGGCAATTGCCTTCGGCGACGTCGATAACGCTGCGCACGTTGCTACGTTGGTGCCCGGAATGGGCACCAACGTACACGATTCGGTTGAGCGCTACATGGATACGGCTAAACGGCTACGCAAGAATGCGGCCTATCAGGCATCCATAGACAAAAGCGATGTCGCGACCATCGCGTGGCTCGGCTACGACGCTCCCCAGGACATCTTTACGACCGGCGATGCATCCGTGACTTCGGTGGATAGGGCGAAGGCGGGGGGCCAGCGCCTCACGGAGCACGTGACGGGCATCGACGCCTGGCGGCAGGAACGCGGCATGTCTGTCCACCAGACCGCGGTGACGCACTCCTATGGGTCCACGACGGGCGGCTTCGCGATGCGTGACATCGGGCGTGGCGTCGTCGACGACTTTATCTACTCCGGCTCTCCGGGCAGCGCCGTCCAATCCGTCGAGCGCTTGGGGGTTGAGCCCGGACACGTCTACGTCAGCGCGGTTCCATCGCTGGATGCGGTGCAGGGTATCGGGCCGGACGGATCGTTCGGCAGGAACCCCGATCAGCTCGAAGGAATCGAGCACCTGTCGGGGGACACTACGGGTGCTCAAGACCATAAGAATCTCTTCGAGTTCCGCTATGATCGCTGGTGGTTGGCCCCGACTGTGCTTGGCCCGCTGGCCGTCACCGACATTCCGAATCCTTTCGGTAACCACTCGACCTACTTCAGTCCCCCCGAGGCAGGGCAGCACAACGTTGCTTTTGACGACATTAGCCGCGTGGTTGGAGGTGCCAAGTGATGCGTCGGGTTGTTGGTGTGTTGTGCGTGCTTGCGTGTGCGGCGTTGGTGGGGTGTGTGCCTTCTGGGCGGGAGTGGTTTGATCCGCCCGAGGGGAGGACTCCTTTTGAGAAGCGCCAGACCATCAGTGAATTCATGGAGCACACGGAGCCGGTCTTCGTGGAGTTTATCGCCGATGTTGTGCGGCGCAATAGTGGCGATGAATTGTATTACTTCAGGAACGAGGGGTTCATGCAGTGTGAGGACGGCGCTGGGGCTCGTTTAGACTCCCTGCTCTTTGGTGTGCGTATGGATGGTGATGGGCATCTTGCTGAGTCGTCGCACATTTTGGAGGAGGCGGGCTTTGTGCCCCCGCCGGAGTTTGTTGCCGACGAGCACGCGACGATGAGGTGGGTGCGTCCAGGTGATGCTGACACGATGATAGTTGTGTATTTTCCGAACGAGGGCTTCAGCATTGCGTACGAGACCGGCTGTCACCCGCTGGGGGAGCTGACGCTGGAGGAGTGCTGGCAGATACTCGAGGACTGGGATCCGGTCGAACGTTTCCCCGACATGACTGTCATGGAAGGGAGCTTTAGGCAATCCCTTCAATCGGGGACTCAGAGCTGAGGGCTTGTCCGCCAGCCCTCGGTCGTGAACTGGCACATAGGCAGCGCCCCGTTGTGTGAATACCACCATGAGGTGTCTGTGAAACAGTAGACACAACGGCGACGGAGTTTGTGGAGGGTGGGGGAGGGGGAGACTAGCGTGGAAGAGGCGTGCGCATGACCCTGTCCGCCGGCGGCTAGCGATTCTCATGTCCCTGGCGGGCGTCGCCAAGACCCTTGACGTTGCCTGACGGACCTGCCCACGCTATGCGTGCGGCGGTATCCCATCCTCGCGTTCGGCAAGAATGCGTTCAATGTCTGCATCCGGGAGGGGCTTACCCGTTGCGTCCAGTAGGCCGTGACGCTTCAAGTACTGATAATACGGATCAGCAAAACGAGGCAGAGGAAACGGCAACAAATACACGACCCCGACCACAAGCGCTAACAAAGCGATGAAGAGCAGAACCCTCACAATAAAGACAGGGGCACCAATTGGTTCGAGAAGAAGAGCAATTCCTCCGAAGAAGAACATGAGGCCGACGCAGGGGCGCAGTATTGCTTGAGCGCTGCGCGTGGGGGACCGTGCCGCGGACATCCTCCGCCACAATATGGCAAGCGGCGAGTCCGTGTATGTCTCGAGCCACCACGCATGAATGAGGAGGCAACCAAACACCACGCCGCCGATTCCGCTCCACATGTTTCGTGTCCTTTCCGAGCGCCTTGCACGCTCCGTCAGCTGTATGGTCCCGTGAGTGGGTACGCGCGCAGCGTTGGGTTATTCCAGTTGCTCGTGGTCTCACGTGGGCTTTTTCTGGGATGACTCGCGGTAGCGTGCGTATGCTTCGATGTTGGCTTTATTTTTGTCGTCGTTTTCTCGAAATGCTCTATCTGCGCCATCTATTCCTTCTTGCATAAAGCCCATGATTTGCGCGATGTCACTCGCGGCCTTCGCGATCTTGGTGATCTTCTCATCCAGGGAAGCTTGATGTTCGCTGCCTGTTGCAGGTGAATTGAGCGTGAGGCCGTTCAGCGTCGTCTGTGCGTAGTCGGCGTATTGTTGGGCTGTCCTGACTTCCTCGAAGTCCCACGAAATCATGCGCGTTCACCACCCTTTGCATCGTCGGCGGCGGGCGTGAAGAGTTGGGCAAGTTGGCCCCATAGGACGGTTTGGAGGACGGGCTCCATGGTGGCTTCTTCGCCGGAGGATTCGCCTTGTGGCGGGGTGACCAGGTAGGAGCCTGAGGGAGTGGAAAGGACGCTGAGGGCAGCCCAGGGGATTAGGCCGTCGGGGGTGATGTTGTCGCGTGTCCACGTGGTGTATTCCCATTGGCGGTTGAGCAGGGCCTGGGAGAAGAGGGAGTCGGAGGGGCCGAAGGTGGTGAGGTGCTCCAAGATGGCTTGTGCGGTGTCCAGATCGCCGTCGGTCGCGGCACTGATGAACTCAGAGGGCACGTAAGGGGGGCCATCGAAGGCCTCGGGGCGCGGTCGCAGCGGAGAATTCGCGGCGACGACGTGGGGGATCTCCTCGGTGTCGATACGGTAGATGTGGATCTTTTCCCCGCGCGCGCGGGCGATGGTCGCGTAGGGGCGGGACAGCCAGATCCGCAGGTTGCGGTGGGTTGGGTGTGTAGGGGTCAGGGACGCCATCGTCATGGTGGCACGTGCCCGTTTCATAGACTCCCACAGTGCCAGTGCGGTCTCGCTGAAGGCATTTTCGTCGACAACGGCTGTCGCGCTTAGGTTCAGGTCACGTGCGGTGTCGAGCTGCTCAGCCTCGGGGATACAGCGCGATGCCAGGGACAGGAACGACATAGCCTGCTCGACGGGCAGGCTCAGGGTGGGGCGGAAGGAGTCGGTGGGGCTCATAGGGCAACCTCGATGGTGGGAACGATGGTGACGATGTCGTCGGCGACGAGGGGGAACTGGTCAGTCGTTGCCGTCGCCGTCACCGTGATGAGGAAGCGCTGGCCGCCCTGGGTGCGGTGGACCCACGCCCACTGGCACATAGTGATGGGCACGGTTTCTTCGATGTAGATGCCTGTGCGTAAGAATGACCCGCGTGGGGCGGCGGGCCACGCCATGTCTTCGAGCATGATGAAACCGCCGATGGTGTCACGGATGAGGCGCGCCGAGTCGGCCAGGACCACCGCGTCGTCCTGGTCGTCGGGGATGGACGAGGCAATGGCTACGATCGTGGCTGCAAAGCTGTGGGTGGGGTCAAGAGGACCGGCCAAGCCACCAAGGACACGCGTGCCTGCCTGCGTGCCAGTCGGGGTGATGGCAGCGAAGGCCTCCTCGGGCAACGCAGACCAACGATCAGGAGCCTGATAAGAAAAAGTCATGAGGATGTATCTCCTTCGCGTTCGGCAAGAATGCGTTCAATGTCTGCATCCGGGAGGGGCTTACCCGTTGCGTCCAGTAGGCCGTGACGCTTCAAGTACTGATAATACGGATCAGCAAAACGAGGCAACGGCAGGGGCAACAGGTACACCACGCCAATAACGAGGAAGAGTAAGGCAAGGAACGCGAACAGGGTAAGGAGCGGTGTCGGTGCGCCGACCTGCTCGAGGACCACACCTACCCCTCCGAAGACAAGCATGAGCCCGGTGCAGGGACGCAGCATCGCCTGTGCGTTGCGCGTGGGGGACATTGCCGCAGACATCCTCCGCCACGATATGGCAAGCGGCGAATCAGTGTACGTCTCCAGCCACCACGCATGGACAATGAGCGCGCCGAGAACCGTTCCCGCAACAGAAAACCACATATCGCTATCCTCCAAACCACTTGGCGACGCGACTCACCAGGTGATCGTTAGCATAATCAGCTAACATACCGCCGGCCTTGCTTGCTACGAATCCGCCGACGATGCCGCCCACGACTCCTCCGACAACAATACCGACCGGTCCGCCCGCCGCGCCGATCGTGGCTCCCAGCTGCGCGCCGTAGGTCGCGCCGGCCCAGCTGGCAACACCCGTCGCAACCCCCTTGACTCCGGCACGCGTGATCTTTTCACCTTCACCCATGTCCGGATGGTTGATGGTGTCGGACTGGTAGGAGTTGTAGGCGTTGATGCCGCCTTCTGCGACGGCTGCGACGACACCGGCTACCTTGCCGACCTTTTCGAGTCCTTCGACGGCACCGGGTATCTTCGGAGCCTCGCCCGCGCGGTGCCTCGCGTATCGCGTCCAGTTGGACAGGTCGCCTTTCGCGGTGAACTGTTTCCACTTCGATAACTGCGCAAAGTCCTCGGGAGGGGCATAGTGGCCGTTATGGAACCACGCGTGCCCCGCGCGCCACACGTTGCTAGCAAGGTCAGACCAGCCGCTTAGGGCACTCGTCGTCGAAGCAGCGGGGTGTTCGGAATTGGGAATGTAGCTCCCCTTGAGCTGCTCCATGAGCGCCTGAAGGGTTTTCTCCCACACGGATGTGTCCACGTTGGCAAGAGCGGTGGAAAACTCTTGCTCGGCGGTACGGTGCAGGCTTTGAGCATAATTGAGCTGCGAGAGAGCGGAGTAATAGGAACTCCTGTGTGCCGACGGCGCGTCTGCCTGAACTGTGACCGTGCAATTCGTGTAGTCGCCGCTGACCGAGAGGCCACCTGCCTGCGCGTTGGTGACGACCGTTTGATACTTCTCGCGCACGACGCCCATCGCGCCCGCGAAAGCATCAAGGGCTGAACGAAGCTTCGCGGCTTGCGCGCTCACGTCCGCGCATACGTCGGAGAGATCCGAGTAATCGTCCGTGATGGCCGGGACACACATCGCGCTTTGATGCGACATGAGGTCCTTCGCCCCTCGAATGTTGATATCGGCGTCTGTCAGCTTCTGGTCAAAAGTAGTGAACTGAGAATCAGCTGCCGATGCGGCGTCGGGTTTTACCGAGAAAGCCCACGAGAACGATTGTGCCGCGTTCGGGTTTGGGCCGGGCGAGGGAGATGGCGTACTCATCGTGCTGCCTCACAGAATGTGTGTTCCATGGGGATCTTCCGATTGTCCTGTCGTGCATCAATCCGTGACGCTCAGTACTTTACTCCGTGTTGTCAAACAGGGCGCGGGTCACGTCCATGCTCTGGAACGAGGCTCCGTTTTGTGGCTCTACAATCGATGTCTGCAACGTTTTTTACGTGACTGAGTGGCGCGCCAGCATCCATCGACGCCCTCCGAGTCGGCCAAGACCGCCGCGTCGTCCTGATCGTCAGGGATGGTGGAAGCCACGGTCATGAGCGTGGCCGCGAAGCTGTGCGTGGTGTCGATGGGAACCGCCGTACCGCCCAGCACGCGAGTACCCGACTGGGAGTCAGTCGGGGCGATAGCCGCGAAAGCCTCCTCGGGCAACGCAGACCACCGATCGGGAGCCTGATAAGTCGGGAGCCTGATAAGAAAAAGTCATGAGAATGGGTGTCCTTCACGTTCGGCAAGAATGCGTTCAATGTCTGCATCCGGGAGGGGCTTACCCGTTGCGT
>ERZ773045.1282-NODE-1282-length-11463-cov-5.533047_pt1 | contig 11463 bp, 9 predicted proteins | sample MGYA00580635_ERZ773045 | MGnify/ENA primary metagenome ERZ773045 (study PRJEB29015, sample SAMEA2738115) | human oral metagenome | biome: human oral; feature: human-associated habitat; material: saliva | place: China | collected 2261 ...
ACGTGGCGAAGCTAGCGAGAGCGTGCCCCGTTTCAGACCTATATTGCTTAGAAAATGTTTTTGATTTTTACAGCACCTTTTTTAATAATGGTCCTTGCAGGAATAAATGTATAATACATCATCCTCAATAGCATAAATCAGCCGATCTTCTTCCGTGATACGTCTGGACCATTTTCCGCTAAGCTCGTATTTTAGAGCTTCCGGTTTGCCGATTCCTGAGAAGGGACTTCTTTCTATCGCCTCAATAAGGCGATGAATCTTTTTGATGGTACTTTTATTATTTTGGGCATACCAATAGAGGTAATCTTCCCACGCCTCATCGGACCAGGCTTTAATCATCTTCTTTTACCTCAAGCAAGTCATGGGTTTGAAATTGTTTTTTTCGGAATTGCGCTTCTCCATGGCGTATTTTTTCCATTAAATAAGAATTGGATAGAATTCGCAGACTTTCCTGCAAGCTGTCATATTCTCTTTTAGAGAGTACGACTACGGTATCCTCTGCATCCTTTGCGGTTACAATCAGCGCATCAGCATCTTCATTTACCTGCTTCATGTATTGCTTTAAATTCTGTCTAAAATTGGAATAGGCAACAGCTTCCATAGTTTTTCTCCTTCAAATTAATTGTACAAGATATTGTACGACTAAAGCAAAAGAAAAGCAAGAGTAGCTCTTGCTTTTCTTTTCTGTATGCTTAACAAGTACTACCTGCAAAGCATGTAAATTTTCTTTTATTTCTCTTCTTCTACAGTCTCGGTAAGTTTTTTTATTTCTCTTCTTCTACAGACTCGGTAAGCTTTGCCACCTCCATATTCTGCGGCAAAATCGCACTTAAAATCAAAGCAACAACAAAGACTACCGCTACGACATTTTCCCCGAATACGGTCTGTACGATGGAGGGGAAGATGTGCCAGATGCTGCTCTCCGTGCTGGAGGTAAATCCGATACCTACTGCCAAGGAAAGAGAAGCGATGACGATATTTCTCTGGCTGAAGCCGCAGGAAGCAATCATTTGCATTCCGGATACTACGATACTACCGAACATCATAATGGTGCATCCCCCCAAAACGCTCTGGGGAAGGGAAGCGAAGAAATGTCCTACAGGAGGTAGAAGTCCTGCCAAAAGCATGGCTACCGCACCGGTTGCAATGGTGAAACGGTTTACCACCTTGGTCATAGCGATAAGGCCTACGTTCTGGGAGAAGGAGGTTACGGGAGCACAGCCGAAAAGTCCGGAAATGCTGGATCCGAATCCGTCACATGCCAGAGAACCGGAAATTTCTTTTTCGGTAATTTCTCTGTTTAGTCCGGAGGCTACCATGGCTGTGGTATCTCCGATGGTCTCTGCTGCGGAAACCAGGAAGATAATACAAACGGAAAGGATGGCTCCGATATTAAACTGTGGGGTAAAGGGGAAGAGTCTTGGTAAAGACACAAAGCCGTCAGAGAAAATCAGGCTTAAATCTACCTTGCCCATAAATATGGAAAGAATATATCCAACAATCAAGCCGGCCAATACGGAAAGCTGCTTCATATAGCCCTTTACGAAGATGCTCCAGCCGATGCAGGTAAGTAAAGTTACGGTGGCAATGATTAAGTTTTCTTTGGAACCGAAGTCATCTCCGTAGCCTCCGCCGAAGGAACGAGCACCTACGGTAAAAAGGGAGAAGCCGATGGCGGTTACTACGGTTGCGGCAACGATGGGAGTAATGATTCTCTTCCAATACTTTGCCAAAAGTCCTAAAACACCTTCAAAGCAACCGCCTACGATTACGGCACCGATGACGGTGGGGTAACCGAAGTTTGCGGCAATGGTGGATAGGATGGTCACGAAGGTAAAGCTTACACCCATTACGATAGGAAGCTTAGCGCCAATCCTCCAGACAGGATACAGCTGGATAAAGGTGGCGATACCTGCGGCAAACATCGCGTTTTGTAAGAGCATGGCGATTTCCTGCTGGGTAAGGGCGGGCTGTGCGGCTCCTGCGATAATAGTAATAGGGGCTAGGTTGGATACGAACATGGCTAAGACATGCTGTAAGCCGAAGGGGATGGCCTTTCCGATGGGCACTCTTCCGTCCAGCTTGTAAATGTTCTCCATGCGCGCTACTGACTTTTCTTGACTCATTTTTCCTCCTTCATTTGTTTGAAAAAGAAAAAAGATTCCTGAAATATCACCGGGGAATAGATATTTTCAATGGTTTGTGCCTAAGGAGCTTCCTGATTTGCTCCCAAGCAGCATTTTCCGATGTCGGACTGTAGAGCTTTCTTCCTTGAAAATGTAGCTATCCCTTTTTGTGATTTTTCATAGAAATCTTTCCTGTTTTTTCAAAAAGATAAAAAATTCTATAACAAGAATCTGGACTGTATTGTAACACCCTGTAAAGTGCTTGTCTATATTTTGACAATGCATCAAAAATTAGACAAGTTCACGGAAATTTCTAAAAATAAAGGAAAAACCTTGGAAATATTAAAATGGCTTTTTGGCAAAAAATCCAGTAATATCAAGCTTGTAGGAAGATGCAAGGATAAGCTGTAACGGAACGGATTTTTGCCAGTCAGTACAAAAATTTAGATTATCTAAAAAATATTTTTGTTAAATCTATGACAGAAGCACCAAAAAAGCTTGGCAAAAACTGTGAATAGACTCCAGAAATGGGTGATTTTATACTTAGACAAAGCCATTCCGGAGGAAGAAGGCCTTGTATTTTCGTAATCAATGGATGCATTTGCAAACAGTCAGGAGGGTTTCCATGCGTGCAGTAGGGAAAGATAAGATTCGTGTTGATGCCTATGGAAAAGTCACAGGCGAAGCAAAGTATACTGCGGACTTAGAGCCGAAGAATATTTTGCACGGTAAGGTTTACCATTCCACCATCGGAAATGGTTTGGTAAAGAGCATTGATACCAGTGAGGCGGAGAAGGTACCGGGAGTCGTAAAGATTCTTACCTGCTTTGATGTGCCGGATATCCAATTCCCCACAGCAGGACACCCCTGGTCTGTAGAGAAAGCCCACCAGGATATCTGTGACAGAAAGCTTCTGAATCAGAGAGTCCGGATTTACGGAGATGATATTGCCTGCGTCATTGCGGAAAATGAAGTGGCCTGTGACCAGGCTCTTCGTCTTTTGAAGGTGGAATACGAGGAGTACCCTGTTATGACCACCGTGGAGGAGGCCTTGGCGGAAGGAGCACAGGCGCTTCACCCGGATCTTCGTAAGGACAATGTTATCGTGCATAGCCACATGACTATGGGAGAGAAGGACTATACCTTTGAGGAAGGCCTGAAAAAGGCCAAGGAAGAGTATGGAGAGGAAAATATCGTCACCTACGAGCAGGTTTATGATACGCCGAAGATTTCTCACTGCCATATCGAGCTTCCGGTGTCCTTTGCCTACGTGGATGTGAACGATAAGATTACCATTGTTTGCTCCACCCAGATTCCTCATATTGTTCGTTTATATACAGCGATGGCGCTTGGAGTTCCTGCAGGAAGAGTTCGTATCATTAAGCCCTATATTGGCGGCGGATTCGGTAACAAACAGGACGTATTGTATGAGCCACTGAATGCTTATATGTCCATGCAGGTGGGAGGAAGACCGGTGCGATTGGAGATTTCCCGTGAGGAAACCATTTACGGCACCAGAACCAGACACCAGATTACCGGACATACCAAGGCTGTGGTAACAAAGGACGGACAGATTCTTAGCAGAAAGATGGAAGCCTTTGCCAACAACGGAGGTTACGCTTCCCATGGCCACGCCATCTGTGCAAACTGCGGAAATGTCTTCAAAGAATTATATATTGATAAGATCGGTACAGAGGTAGACTGCTGGACCGTTTATACCAACGCTCCTACTGCGGGAGCTATGAGAGGATACGGTATTCCCCAGTCTGTATGGATTACCGAGTGCTTAATCGATGATTTAGCAAGAAAAATCGGAATGGATCCTCTGGAGATTCGTTTAAAGAACTGTATTCCTGCAGGCTTTAAGGATCCGCACAATGGCATTACCTTCCATTCCTATGGATTAAAGGATTCCATGATAAAGGGTGCGGAACTTGCAAACTGGAAGGAGAAGAGAGCAGAGTACGATAAGCCTCAAAGCGGAGACAAGAGAAGAGGTATCGGTATGGCGATTTTCTGCTATAAGACCGGTGTTCATCCTATCGCTTTAGAGACTGCTGCGGCTCGTATGGTATTGAACCAGGACGGTTCCTGCCAGCTCTTTATGGGGGCTACGGAGATTGGACAGGGTGCGGATACCGTATTTACCCAGATGGCGGCAGAGGCCTCCGGTATTCGTTATGAAGATGTCTATGTATGTTCTACCCAAGACACCGATACTGCTCCCTTCGATACAGGAGCTTACGCTTCCCGCCAGACCTATGTTTCCGGTATGGCTTGTAAGAAGGTGGCAGAGGAGTTTAAGGATCGTATCTTAGACTATGCGGAATATATGTTAAACAATGCGGTACAGGATTTCTCCAAAACCGTATATGCCGAAGAGGTTACCGCTGCGGCAAAGAAGATTCGAGAGTTTCTTTCCCTTTCCGAAGATACAGAGATTTCCAAGGATTCCTTAGATCTGGTGGATTCTCAGATTGTGGAAAAGAAGAGCGGAAACCCATTACTTTCCCTTGCTATTTTGGCAGACACCGCGTTCTATTCTTTGGATAAGTCCGTGCATATTGCGGCGGAATGTACCAACCACTGTAAGAGCAATACCTTCTCCTCTGGTGTGTGCTATGCCGAGGTGGAAGTGGATATGCCCTTAGGTTTGGTGGAGATTTTACGAATCGTGGAAGTGCATGATTCCGGAAAAATCATTAACCACGACACTGCAAGGGGACAGGTTCACGGCGGAATGGTCCAGAGCCTTGGCTTCGGTTTATCCGAGGATTTACTGGTGGATCCGAAGACCGCAAAGGTATTAAATGCGAACCTCTTAGACTTTAAGATTCCTACCGCTATGGACGTTCCGGATTTGGAAGTGGATTTCATAGAGCTGGAGGATCCCACCGGCCCTTACGGTAATAAGTCCTTAGGAGAGCCTCCTGTTATTGCGGCGGCTCCTGCGGTGAGAAATGCAATTTTACAGGCTACCGGTGTTGCCATGAATGTGGCTCCCATGACCAGCCAGAGACTCACAGATGCCTTCCGTGAGGCAGGATTAATTAAGACAATCTCTGTAGACTAAGGAGGAAAGCGATAGGGAGGGTTTCCTCCCTATGCCGGTTTCTTCTCAAGATTGTATAGAACATAGAGGACAGGGGCTTCTGTTTTAAGCGGGATTCCCGTCCGTAAAACACAAGAGTGATATTTATCTTATGGTAAAGGAGAGGATAAAGACATGTTTGATTTACAGGGATTTCATGAAGCAAAGGATGTAGCGGATGCGGTGCAGGCCTTAACTGCCAATCCCAATGCGGAAATCATTTCCGGCGGAACCGATGTATTGATTCGTGTTCGTGAAGGAAAGGATGCGGGGAAAGCACTGGTATCCATTAAAAATATTGAAGAAATAAAAGGCGTAAAGCTTTTGGACAACGGAGACCTTTTCATTGGAGCAGGAACCTGCTTTACCCATTTGACCAATGACCCTCTGGTACAAAAGCATATCCCCATGCTGGGAGAGGCGGTGGACACCGTTGGAGGTCCCCAGATTCGAAATATGGGAACCATCGGCGGAAACATCTGTAACGGAGCAACCTCCGCAGACTCCGCAGCAGGCATGCAGGTTTTAAATGCCATTGTTTGTCTGACAGGCCCCAATGGGGAGAGAAGAGTTCCGATTTCCGAGTTTTATACCGGTCCCGGAAAGACTGTCCGTGAGCAAAATGAAGTTTGTACCGGCTTCTTAATCAAGAAAGAAGATTATGAAGGCTTTAGCGGAAAATACATTAAGTACGGAAAGAGAAAGGCAATGGAGATTGCCACTCTGGGCTGTGCAGTAATGGTAAAGCTGGATAAAGAAAAGAAGCATATTGAAGAAGTAAGACTGGGCTACGGTGTAGCGGCTCCTACCCCCATTCGTTGCCCGAAGGCGGAGGAAAGCCTGAAGGGTGCGGCTTGCACCGATACGGAAAGAATTGAGAACTATGTAAATATCGCCTTAACAGAGGTTCGTCCCAGAAGCTCCTGGAGAGCTTCCAAGGAGTTCCGTTTACAGGTGATTTCAGAGTTGGCAAAGCGTGCTTTACAGGAAGCCATTGTTTTACAAGGAGGACAGATCAATGCTTAAAATTATTCATTTTAAGGTGAATGGAAGAGATGTGGAACTGGCTGTAGATGAGAGAGAGTCTCTCCTGGATGCCCTGAGAGTGCGTCTTGACTTAACTTCCGTAAAGAAGGGCTGTGAGGTAGGAGAGTGCGGAGCTTGTACCGTTTTGGTAAACGGAGAGGCAGTGGACAGCTGTATCTACCTGGCGATGTGGGCAGACGGAAAGTCCGTTCTTACCGTAGAAGGTCTTAAGGGGCCAAACGGAGAGTTAAATCCGGTTCAGACCGCATTTATCGAAGAAGCAGCGGTGCAGTGCGGCTTCTGTACTCCCGGACTGATTCTTACCGCTGTGGAGATTGTGGGAACAGGAAAGGACTATACCAGAGAAGAGTTAAGAAAGCTGATTTCCGGACATCTTTGCCGTTGCACCGGTTATGAAAATATTTTAAATGCCGTAGAAAGAGTAGTGAAGGAAAATCTTCAGAAAGCAAACTAAAAAATATTTTGGTTTTTGCCTAAAAAATTGTTAGGCAAATCGCACAAAAGTTTTTGCTCTCTTTTGGAAAAAAGGGAAGTCTTTGCGGTGAGGGTGGTAACTCTCACCGCTTTCGTTTATAATCATATTGTTAATTTGTAAACGACATAATTATTTTTTAGATTATAAGGAGCGAGCTAAAAAATAATGAGATATCCTGCAGGAATACGGATTGCGATAAGCAGCCGAAAGCTTTTCAAAACAGTGAGAATACTTGGTCGATAAAAGGGAGGAGCAATTTCTTTTTCTTCATCGACTTAGGAGAAAGAGTAAAAAGGGAAGAGGATACCTTTGTCGCTATATTGAGTTTAGGAATTAGGAGATGCTTATGGAAGAGATGGATGTATTTCGTTTTATTGTAAACGGAAAAGAGGTGGAAACAAAGGAAGATAAGCCTTTGCTTCGTTTTCTTCGTGACGATTTAAAGTGTAAGTCCGTAAAAGACGGTTGTAGTGAAGGTGCCTGCGGAACCTGTACCATTTTGATTGATGGGAAGGCCGTTCGTTCCTGTATTTTGTCTACCAAAAAGGCAGTGGGAAAGAACATTGTTACCGTTGAGGGACTGAGCCTTCAGGAGAAGGAGGCCTATGTCTATGCTTTTGGACGTGCCGGTTCCGTACAGTGCGGATTCTGTATTCCCGGTATGGTGATGAGTGCTAAGGCTTTAATCGATGTGAATCCGAATCCAACAGAAGAGGATATTAAGAAAGCCATCCGCTCCAACATTTGCAGATGTACAGGCTATAAGAAGATTATCGAAGGAATTGCGCTTGCTGCCAAGGTGCTTCGGGGTGAAGAAAAGATTCAGTCCGAGCTGGAAACCGGAGAAGACTTCGAGGTTGGACAGTCCGCTTTCCGTGTGGATGTTCGAGAGAAGGTTTTGGGAACCGGAGAATATCCTGATGATGTGGAGATGGAAAACATGGTTTACGGAGGGGCTGTTCGCACAGAGTATCCAAGAGCCAAGATTTTAAAGATTAATACAGAGGCGGCAGAGAGTCTTCCCGGCGTTCTTGCTATCTTAAAGGCTGAAGATGTTCCCAACAACAAGGTGGGACATATTCAGCAGGACTGGGATGTTATGATTGCCGAAGGGGACACAACTCGTTGCATCGGAGACGCTCTTTGCCTGATCGTTGCTGAGACTCCTTCCATTTTGGAGGCGGCGAAGAAGCTTGTAAAGGTAGAGTACGAAGTGCTGGAGCCAGTAAGAAGCATTGCAGAGGCTAAGGCGGAAAATGCGCCGAAGCTTCATCCTAACGGAAATCTTTGTCAGCAAAGACACGTAACCCGTGGAGATGCCAAGGCGGCCATTGCGGGAGCAAAGTATGTGGTAACAGAGAGCTTCTCTACTCCATTTACAGAGCATGCCTTCATGGAGCCGGAGTGTGCCATTGCCTTCCCTTATAAGGACGGCGTGAAGGTTTATACCAGTGACCAGGGTGTATATGATACCAGAAAAGAAATTTCCATCATGATGGGCTGGGATCCTTCCAGAATCGTGGTGGAGAACAAGCTTGTAGGTGGTGGATTCGGCGGTAAGGAAGACGTTTCCGTACAGCATATTGCCGTGCTGATGGCTTTAAAGGTGGGAAGACCGGTAAAGGTAAAGTTCACCCGTCAGGAATCCATCAACTTCCACCCCAAGCGTCATGCTATGGAGGGTACTTTTACTCTGGCTTGTGATGAAAATGGTATTTTCCAGGGCTTGGATTGTGAAATCTACTTTGATACCGGAGCCTACGCATCCCTTTGCGGACCGGTATTGGAGAGAGCTTGTACTCACTCTGTTGGACCTTATACCTATCAGAACACCAATATCTATGGATATGGTTATTATACCAATAATCCACCTGCAGGAGCTTTCCGCGGATTCGGTGTGTGTCAAAGTGAGTATGCATTGGAAATGTTGATTGATAAGCTGGCTGAGGAGGTGGGCATCAGCCCCTGGGAAATTCGTTTCCGTAATGCCATCGAGCCGGGAAAGGTTCTTCCCAACGGACAGATTGCGGACTCCTCTACAGCCCTTAAGGAAACCTTATTGGCCATAAAGGACATTTACGAAGCCAACAAGGGTAGAGCAGGTCTTGCCTGTGCCATGAAGAATGCCGGTGTAGGTGTAGGTCTTCCGGATAAGGGAAGAGCCAGAGCGGTTATTAAGAACGGCGTGGTAGAGTTGTATACTGCGGCTTCCGATATCGGACAGGGCTGCCGTACCGTATTTATGCAGATGATGCACGAAAGTACCGGTCTACCGGTGGAGAAGATTGATCTTTCCAAGGGTTCCACAGAGGATTCTCCGGACTCCGGAACTACTTCCGGATCCCGTCAGACGCTGATTACCGGTGAGGCGGTAAAGGGAATTGCCTTAGAGATTAAGGGAGATTTGGACAAGGTAGGCGGAGACCTTTCCGCATTGGAAGGAAAAGAATACTTCTTCGAGTTCTTTGATCCTACAGATAAGCTTGGCGCTGACCTCCCCAACCCCAAGTCTCACGTGGCTTATGCCTTTGCAACCAATCTGGTACTCTTGGATGAGCAGGGACAGGTAACGGATGTGTATGCTGCCCATGACTCCGGAAAGGTTGTAAACCCGGTTGCGATTCAAGGACAGATTGAAGGTGGAGTATTGATGGGAATGGGCTATGCCTTAACTGAGGACTTCCCCTTAAAGGATTGCGTACCCACTGCTAAGCTTGGAACCTTGGGACTGCTTCGTGCAAACCAGATTCCGAATATTCACGCCATCTATGTAGAAAGAGATACTCCTATCCCATTTGCATACGGCGCGAAGGGTATCGGAGAGATTGCCAGCATTCCTATTGCTCCGGCCATTGCCAATGCTTATTATGCCTTTGACCATGAGTTCAGAACCAAGCTTCCTATGGACAATACATTCTATAGAAAGAAGAAGGCATAACCCGGAATAGCAAAAATATAAGCTCATGAAGAAGGGGTTGTAAAAATCAAAATAGTTTTGATTTTTACAGCCTCTTCTTCATGAATTCAGGAAAAAATTGGATTATGGGAAAAAAGCTTCCGCATAACGGTGGAAATAAAATTAATTTTTTGTTAAAATAGGAGCATTATGAATCTTACCGCAATGCCAAAGGAGTAAAAATGGATAAGGAAGCATTGAAGAAAAGAATATTTGCAGAAGGAGAGAAGGCTAAGGGCGGTGTAAACCGCTTTCTGGAGGAAGAAAAGCAGGAGCTGTCGCATGAACCGGAAGGGAAGGTAGAACAGCCACAAGCTATCCTTCAGAAGTCGGAAAAATCTGGCCTTTCCTTTAAAGCGCGAAAAGCCAGAAGGTGCAGATTTTTTAAGACAGCAAAGGAAAAAACAGAGGCATTTATCGAAAAAGCCGCCGCTCATGCAGAGGAAAGAGGCGTAAGAGGGCTTCCGGAAAGAAAATTTATTGCGTTAAAGAAGAGAAAGAAGGTGTTGCATGCCTTTGTCATTCCCTGCTATGGAGAATCCTCTTATCTGGAAGCATGCATTCAATCTCTTTTAAAGCAAAAAAATCCATCTCCTATTTACCTTTGCACCGCAACGCCCAATGCATTTTTAAAGAGGATTTCCAGAGAATATCGTTTGCCCTTGTTTGTTCGAAACGGAGAGCCCTCTTTGGCAAGGGATTGGAATTTTGCTTTAGAGGTAGGCAGAAAGAGAGCAAAGCTGGTGACCATTGCCCATCAGGACGATTTATATCATGAAGATTACACTAAGGCTGTGGAGCATGCCTATTCCCTCTATCCGGATGCCAGCTTAATTTTTACTGCGGTGCAGGACATTGACGGTATGGGACAGAAGCTGCCGAATGTTGCCGAGAAAGTGAAAAGAATCCTACGACTTCCCTATCATTTTACCCATCATACGGAAAAGAGCCTCTGGAAAAAGCTTCCCCTGCTTTTTGGAAACAGCATCCCCTGCCCCAGCTGTACCTATGTGACAGCACATTGCAGAAGATTATTATTCAAAAATGACTATCGTTTTATTACGGATTGGGATGCCTTCCTGCATTTGGCGGAAAAAGAGGGGCGTTTCCTCTATATTAAGAAGGCTTTGCTTTCCTATAGAAGACATGGAGAGGCGGAGACCAGGAAGCAAATGAAGAATAAAAACCGCCTAAAGGAAGAAAGGGAACAATTCCGGAAGCTTCACGGCAAGTTTTTGGGAGGTCTTTTGGCGAAGGTTTACAGCCTGTCCGGAAAATGGGCGTAGGGCGTTCTTGCTACAAAGAAAAAGGATTTAAAAAGAGATAAGAACAGATAAAAACAGAATAGTATATGGTATGCAAAAACAGCATAGGTCTAAAATTCAGGCACGCTCCCGCTAAGCTCGCCCAGCGGGTAGCGGTACTAAGTTCAAACTTAGGGAGGAGTGACTCGTTTTGAGTTACTCCTCCCTCTTTTATAGCTGACATTTCCCGACAGGCCCTTTTTTTATATTAAATTTTATTCTTCTATTATTTGATGCTTTACAAGCTTTCTTAAGATCTGGTTTTTATAACCGATGCTATTTAGCCATTATTTTTAGTCTTTTTCAAGATTTGTTGCTTAAAAAACCATAGATAACATTAATAATCATCAGTAGCGGGGCAAAAGGAATGAAATTTGGAAAAAGATAACAAACTAATAATATGAACACTAGCTGCAATCCATATAATAGTGCCCACCGATAAGGCATCTTTTTTTCTTCAGCTG
>ERZ773045.1283-NODE-1283-length-11453-cov-5.557028_pt1 | contig 11453 bp, 1 predicted proteins | sample MGYA00580635_ERZ773045 | MGnify/ENA primary metagenome ERZ773045 (study PRJEB29015, sample SAMEA2738115) | human oral metagenome | biome: human oral; feature: human-associated habitat; material: saliva | place: China | collected 2261 ...
GTTGTTCATGTCTCCATTTACCTCCGAATGTTACTTGCCTTGATTGTACGCTGTCAGAGAGCTTTTGTCAAATGAAAATCGAAAATCCAGCTCTCTTAGACCGCCGATGTACCTTACCAATAGTCCCCACCTATGCTATGAGAGAAATAGGACAGATCTACCTTATTATAGAAAATAAGTTTATATAAAGTTATAAAGAAGCTGAAGTCAATTTAACTCTTGAAATTAGCTGAAAAAGCAGATGTTGAAGATTATTCAAACCAGTAAGGTCTAAGTCTTTCTATACTTAATGATTAAGGTTACTTACAAACGTTATTTGCTACAAAAAAAATATCTCAGTTTTAAAATCCAAACATTGAATAAATGAACATTCTAGCTGACTCGAACAATTTGGAGCATGGCCAATCTTTTTAGTGTCTAATATTTGTGATGTACTTTTTGCTGTCTGATAGACTTCTTGGACTTCAATTAGCAAATGAGTCAAGATATGATTGTAGTGTTTGAAAAACAAAAAAATAAATTTACTTACTTTTTAACATGCGGATATGATAGGCTAATTTTTTGCTTCGACAAGAAGAAATATTAAAGCATAAATGAGAATATCAGCCATTTAAACTAGTTTTATTTTCTCATGAGTTTAGAATGATAACATGTTCAAGCCGATTAGGTTAAAAATGAAAGTGAATTTTATATTTTCATGGAAACTGGTAAATACGCCATAATAAAGAGTTTTGACATATTTTATGTAGAATTCAGGAAGTAAAAACAATAAAATTGTCAGACAACTAATGTTTTTTTTAAAAAAGTGAGATTAAAACCTTGACTGTAAATTGTCAGAATGTTAGAATATGGAGTGAATCATGACTATGAGAAAACTGACTTATAATCATGTGACCTATAACTAACTATCTTTTAGAGGGAGATTTTTAATGAAAGACTTTTTTAATAGACGCCAACGCTTTTCATTGCGTAAATATTCGTTTGGTGTCGCTTCAGTCTTGCTAGGAACAGCACTTTTTGCTGCCCATAGTGCACAGGCAGATGAAGTAGCAACTCCAACTGTATCGGCGGGTAATCCGGGCACATCCGTAGCAGGAGAAAGTTCAAGTAGTTTAATCAATACTACGACAACAGCACCCCAACCAAATCCAGCAGCTAGCGTGACTTCCCCATCCGCTTCTGCAACATCTACGTCAACAGTTGCTTTGGTATCACCAGCTTCAGAAGTAGCAAGTGCTTCAACAACAGAAACAACGTCTACAGCTACAGCACCAGCGACAACAGCAACGGCTGCAGCTACTGCTAGCTCAACTCCAACAGCTGCGGGTACTACATCTGTAGGTTCAGCAACTTCTTCTTCAACAGGTGCAACTAGCACATCAGCTGTAACTCCAACAGTGGTACAACCTACAGTGGCACAGCCGGTTGCTTCAACAACACAACCGACGGCTACAACACAACCTGTATCAGCGCCTACAGCTACTCAGCCAGTCGCTTCAACACAGCCTACATCGGCTTCAGTGGCACAACCTGCAACGACAACTTTGACAACGTCAACACCAAGTCCAACGTCCGTAGCGAATACAGCAGCTTTGACAACAATGTTGACGGCGAACCCAATGTCCGCTGCAGGAACTGCACCAGAAGTACGTAGTCGTAGCAGTCGTAGACGTCGTTCGCTTGATAATCCAGAATCAACAAGTCACACAACTGGTGCAGCAACAGCGACACCAATTATGAGTGATCCTAACGGAGCAACGATTACTAACCGTCCTCTTGTTGTACCTACGCCAAAAGATCCAAATGATCATATTACAGCTGGTATTAACTACCAATTGAATCCAAATACTTCTCAGTATACTTATCTCGTTACTGATTTGATGGGATTCAATAAAGCATACAACACGAAGTACTATTATCGTATGTCTAAACCATACGACAACTCTACAAATGTAACCATTGAGTTGGTAGATGGTGCTACAAACACTGTTAAAGAAACAAAACAAATCAATGGTGCTGGTACTGTTAACTTAGGTCAAGCTACACTTGCTCCTATTTCTGGGGCTAAGCAGGCCTATATTGAGTTCCGTTTTGAAAATATTGTGGATGCAGATAAGACAAACCGTCCAGCTCTACGTGCAACTTGGAAATACAATGGTAGTGCTACTGATTTTGATGGCCAACGTTCGGCTATTCAAATCTATGATGTAGTTAATCCTGCTAACGAAGGTACTACAATCACGGATCCACAATACTACATTCCACGTCTAACTCATAAAACAACGTATTATAAAGTTGTTGATAAAAATGCATCAACTTATGATAAGAATCGTCTTGTCGGTAAATTTGTTCAAGATACAAATGGGAACTATATTAAAAACTCATCTACTGCGGGTGATTATAAACTTGTAAATAAAGATGGTGCACCAGATGTTGGTACACAGTCATATAGAGAAACTGGAAACGAAGAAAGTCTTGGTAGCTTTACTCTAACCGCTATGGAGGGACAGAATTTCTATGCCTCAGCCCTTCGTGCTTTTGAAGGTTACAGTCTTTATCAAACAGCGGATCCTCGCTCACTTGTAGATGTGCTTAAAAAGCCTTATCAAGTAGGTCAACGTTGGTTTGACGTCGCCAATGCAGAGGGTGCTGTTAAACGTATTAAGGAAGTTGTCAAAGAGGATGGTACCGTCCGTATCGAAATGTGGGCCATTAAGTCTGATAGCTTAAACAAGATTGCTAAAGACGTAAATACTGATGGATATGTAAAAGTTTACGAGACAGTCATTCGTCCGGGAAGCAATAACAAAATTGACCATCCAGAAGATCTTGGTAAGAACCCTACCATTGATGATGCTGGTTGGAATAGAGATAATAATACGCCAAGCTATCCAGGTCTTAAACCTGAGTATAGAGATAAGCTTGTTAAGGGGCAACCTTTTGCTATTTTCTCAGATAAACAAAACACTAACTATAAGGGTGACTTAGAGTTTGCTAGAGGTTCAGGCGCAGACTTTATTTATAAACGTCCAGATGGCACTTTCTATCGAATGTCCTGGGCTGGGAATGTAGCACAAAATAATGTTGAAGTTAAAGAAAATCCTGTAAGTGCTACTGAGGCTGCTCAATATAGTCCACGTTATTCTTCTGCAGGTGAGTTTTATGTAAACCGTGGTAGCTCAGATACGTCCTATACGATTAATGGTGTTCCAGTTGCTTCAGGTAACATTTTCCGTTTGGAAAACAAATTGTCACCTAGCTATGAAACGGTTTACTATTATGTAAAAAACGAACCTATTGATATTGAACTTAAGCTAAAGAAAGTCCTAAAGAGTCTTAATACGACAGTACAACCTGAATTGAAAAAGGGAGCCTTCTCCTTTAATATAACAAATGTTGCGGCAGATCCTGCTAATCCACTCGAAAAAGATGGACCGGCTATTAATGCGACAGTAACAAACAAGGAAGATGGTTCTATTCCCTTCACTCAAAAAATAACACAAGCTGATGGTACTGAAAAAGAAGTATCGCTTATCCAATTAGACAAAGTTGGTATCTATAAATATCGTATTACAGAAGTAGCTGGTTCTGATACTGAAGTTGACTATGATGGAATGAGTGTTATTGCAACCGTTACAGTTACAGAAAAGAAAGACTCTTCTGGCAACTACTTGGGTGAGCATGAATATACTGTTACGTACACTTCAAAAAAAGGTCAAGATGACTCTGGAAACACAACTGACCCTGATGTTTCAGCAACAAATCCGACGGGAACCGGTACTGATACTGAATTCAACAACTTTGTCGTAGCTCCAGTAAACGTTGAATTTGATTTCACAAAGAAATTATCTGGTCGTAATCTAAAAGCAAATGAGTTTACTTTTAATCTTTTGAATGAAGCAGGTGCAGTGGTTGGCACTGCAAAAAATGATGCGAACGGCAATATTAAATTCACGGGCATTAAATACAAGGTTAGTGATCTTGGAACAAATTCTGCAGGAGAGCGAAATGACAGCAAGACCTTTAACTACACTGTAAAAGAGGTTGTGCCAACAACAGCCGAAGCTGGTATGTCTTATGACCAAATGGAAGCGAAAGTAGCTGTTACAGTTACTAAGACAGGTCATACTTTGACAACTGCTACAACTTACTCATCAGTTAATGGTATTGATGCTAATGGTAACCCAACGACGGGTGTAGATAAAGAATTTAACAATACCTTCACACCGAACCCAGTGAAAGTAAACCTTGAGTTCGATAAGTCTCTTTCAAATGGTACGCTTAATGCTGGTGATTTCAGCTTTAAATTAACTGGTGACGGTAATGTTAATGAAACGGTAACAAATAAAGCTAATGGTAAGATTAACTTTAGTACGTTGTCATTCGATAAAGCTGGTGTCTATAACTACACTGTAAAAGAAGTACCTGGAACAAACACAGATGTTGATTATGATGCGATGACAATCAACGTGAAGGTTACCGTAACAAAAGATGCCAATACGGGTCTATTGTCAGCAAGTACGGTGATGACTTCATCAGGTGGTGAAGCAACGGATGCCAATGATAGAGTCTTCAACAACTTTGTCGTTCCTGCAATTCCAATCAGAGTAGATTTCAAAAAAGCCTTGGTGGGTCGTTCCCTTAAAGCTAATGAATTTACATTTGAAATGAAGGATTCAGCTGGGACAGTCGTTGCTACTGGTACCAATGATGCGAATGGTGTGGTAACCTTTAATCAACTTCCAAAAGTGAAAAATGCTCAAGTTGGTCAAACAATTAAGTATTATGTCAGTGAAAAAGTTCCTTCAAACAAGGAATTTGGTGTCACATATGATAGTATGGTTGCTGAGGTTTCTGTGACTGTTTCTAAGAATGCAGACCACACTTTGAAAGCAACGGTAACTTATCCAGGAGGAGACACAGAGTTTAACAACGTTGTAACCCCACCAACAGAGCCTAAGTTCCAACCAGAGAAATTCATCGTTAACAAAAAGAAATTTGACATCACTGGTAACAAGTTGATGGATGACGACAATGAGTTGACAAATGAATACACTGAAACAAATGCGGATCCATACGTAGACAAGACAAACAACAATGAGCCTGAAAACTTGAATACCAAGACAGTTAAGAAGGGCGATAAGATTGTCTACCAAGTATGGTTGGATACAACAAACTTGAAAGCAAGTGACAATATTCAAGCTGTTGGTATTACAGATAAATATGAAGCTGACAAACTAGAGATCAATGTTGCAGATATCAAAGCTTACGATTCAGTAACGGGTACAGATGTAACCTCTAAGTTTGTCATCACAGTAAACAACGGAGAAATCACTGCAACTTCTAAAAACGAATTTATCAAAGATGCTAATAACAACCCTGTTATTGACACAACTAAGTTCGAGTTTGGTCGTTACTACAAATTTGATATTCCTGCCACTGTTAAGACAACGACTCCAGATGGTGTGGATATTGTAAATACAGCAAATCAAATTGTTCACCAGTACGATCCGACAAAAAGAGATATCACTAAGCCAGAAAAACCAACACAAAAACGTGTCGTAAATCTTCCAATCTCACTTCCTCTTAACTTCACTAAGAGACTTGATGGTCGTCAGCTTCAGGCTAATGAATTTACTTTTGAACTCCGAAAAGATGGCGTTAAGGTTGCTGAGGCCCAAAATGATGCACCAAATGCCAATGGTGTTGCCAAGATTAACTTTAAAGCACTTCAGTTCACCCATGCTGATCTTGGAAAAACTTATACTTATACAGTAAATGAAGTTGCGGGTTCAGACGCAACGGTGACATACGATACCATGGTTGCGACTGTAAGGGTTTCAATCTCTCATGATGGTACAGCGAAAGCAATCGTGAAGAATGTTGTAGATGCACCGGATAAAGAGTTCAACAATACGGTGAAACCACCTGAAGAACCTAAGTTCAATCCAGAAAAATATGTCGTTGATAAAGAAAAATTCGATATTACAGGCGACAAGTTGCTTGACGATGATTCTGAATTGGCAGACAAGTATGGTGATACAAACGCCAACCCATATGCGGATGGTACAGCTAACAATGAACCAGAAAACTTGAATACGAAGACAGTGAAACCAGGCTCTAAATTGGTTTACCAAGTATGGTTGGATACAAAACAATTTAGCGCAACGAACACTGAAAATATTCAAACAGTCGGCATCACAGATAACTATGATGAAGCTAAATTGGATGTGAACTCAATCAAGGTTTACGATAGCGTAACTGGTACAGATGTTACTTCTAAGTTTGATATCGCAAACACAGGTGGCGTGATCACAGCGACCCTTAAAGCTGGCTTCACGAAATCACTAGGCGATGCCAACAACACTCAAATCATCGATACAACTAAGTTTGCATTTGGTCGTTACTATAAAGTTGATATCTCAACAACCGTGAAAACGGATGTCCCAGCAGGAAAAGATATCGAAAATACAGCTGGTCAAATCGTTCACTACTATAACGCAAGAACAAATAAGGTTGAAAAACCAGAAAAACCAACTGAAAAACGTGTAAACAGCGTTCCAGTTCCACTTGAGTTGAATTTCACTAAGAAACTTGATGGTCGTCAACTTAAAGCTAACGAATTTACATTTGTTCTTAAGAAAGATGGCGTTGAAGTCGAACGTGCGAAAAATGGTGCTCCTGATGCAACTACCGGTATCGCTAAGATTAACTTCACGAAACTTGAATTTGGTAAGGATGATATTGGCAAGACTTACAATTATACAGTGGAAGAAGTTAAAGGAACAGATTCAACAGTGTCTTACGATGGCATGGTTGCAACAGTAAGGGTTTCAATTTCTCATGATGGTACGGCAAAAGCAATCGTGAAGAATGTTGTAGATGCTCCAGACAAAGAGTTCGATAACCGTGTGACACCACCAGAAGAACCTGAGTTTAACCCAGAGAAATATGTTGTTAGAGATGAAGACTTTGATTTAACTGGTAAGAAACTTTTGGATGATGATTCTGAGTTAGCTGATAAATACGGCGATACTAAGATTAATCCTTACGCAGATAAATCTAATAATAATGAAAAAGTTACTGTCCCTAATGATAAGGGTGAGTTGGAAGAAGTCTTTGAAAACCTCAATACTCAGCCTGTTAAACGTGGTCAGAAATTCTACTATCAAGTATGGCTTGATACAACTCAATTTAGTGCTAACAATAAAGAAAATATCCAATCTGTTGGTATCACAGACAATTATGATGAATCAAAATTGATTGTGACTAAAAATACTATTAAGGTTTATGATGGTGAGACTGGTACAGATGTGACGTCTAAGTTTGACGTTGCTGTTACTAACGACGGTATTATCACTGCAAACTTGAAATCAGGCTTTACGAAGTCACTAGGTGATGCAAATAATACTCAAGTTATTGATACAACTAAGTTTGAATTTGGTCGTTACTACAAAGTAGTTATACCTGCTACAGTTAGTCAAGATGCTTACGATGGTTCTGAAATCGAAAATACTGCGACACAAACGGTTCATTATTATAACCCAAGAACGCATACAGTTGAGACTCCAGATAAGCCAACACAAAAACGTGTGAACAACATTCCAACAGCTATTCAGCTAATCTTTGGTAAGACACTTAATGGTCGCAAATTGCAAGCAGACGAATTTAGCTTTGTCTTGAAAGATAAAGAAACTAATAAGATTCTTGAGAAGGCTAAGAATGATGCAGATGGTAAAGTTACCTTCAAGACAATCAACTATTCAAAAGCTGATATTGGTCATACATTTAACTATATTGTTGAAGAAGTGAAAGATGACAAACCAGGTGTTACTTATGATGATATGAAGGTTAACGTGACTGTTCAAGTTATTCAGCCTTCTTCTGGTGATCAGTTGTCAACAGTTATCTCTTATGCTACTGAAGGTGGAGATGCCTTTACTGCGGATGATACAGTATTTGACAATAACGTAACACCAAACTTCAAACCAGAGAAGTATGTTGTTTCTAAAGAAAAATTTGATCTTAAGGGCACAAAACTTCTCGATGATGATGCGCCTAACGGTAAGGTTGAAGCTGAAAACTTGAATCACCATACACTTACTCGCGGTCAGAAATTCTACTACCAAGTATGGCTTGATACTCGTGAATTTACAGCTGAAAGCAATATCCAATCAGTAGGAATCACAGATGACTATGATGAAGCTAAACTTGATATTGATGAGTCAGCAATCAAGGTTTACGATGGTGAAACAGATGTTACTGATAAATTTGATATTTCAATCAAAAACGGTGTCATCTACGCAACTTCTAAACCAAGTTTGACTAAACCTATTAGTGCAACTGATGCGACTCCAGTTATTGATACGACTAAGTTTGCCTTTGGACGTTACTATAAATTTGATATCCCAGCAACTGTTAAAAATATTAAAGACAATGACGGTGTTGAGTTTAGTAATACGGCCAATGAAATTGTTCATCAATACAACCCTTACAATAAGCAAGTTACAACTCCTAAAAAACCAACTCAAACACGTGATAATAACGTTCCAGTTCCACTTGAGTTCAACTATACTAAGAAACTTGAAGGACGTGAGTTGACTGCAGGTGAGTTCAGCTTCTTATTGAAAGACCAAGATGGAAAAGTCCTTCAAACTGTATCAAATGATAAAGACGGACATATCAAGTTTGAACAACTCTTGTTCAGCAAGGCTGATCTTGGTAAGACATTTACTTATACTGTAGAAGAAGTCAATGACAATAAACCTGGTATTTCTTACGATGCTATGAAAGCAACGGTGACAGTACAAGTAACTAAGGATGGTAAAATTCTTAAGACTGTCGTTAATCATGCTTCAGCAGGTGGAAATGCTACAGATGCTAACGACAAAGAGTTCAACAACAAGGTGGTTCCACCAGAAAAACCTAAGTTCCAACCAGAGAAATATGTTGTAAACCAAGAGAAATTTGACATTACTGGTGATAAACTCGTTGATGATGATAAAGAGTTGGCAGACAAGTATGCGGATACTAATGCGAACCCATACGTAGACAAGACAGACAACAACGAGAAAGAAAACTTGAATACTAAGACTGTGAAACGTGGCGATAAATTGGTTTACCAAGTATGGCTTGATACAACTAAATTTGACGCAAACAACAAGGATTATATTCAAACCGTTGGTATCACTGATAACTACGATGAGAAGAAACTCAATGTTAACCAATCAGATATCAAAGCATACGATGGTAAAACTGGTAAAGATGTTACAGCAATGTTCGATATCAAGGTTGAAAACGGTGTGATTACAGCCAACCTTAAAGATGGCTTCACTAAGTCACTTGGTGATAAAGATAATACCCAAATTATCGATACAACTAAGTTTGCCTTTGGTCGTTACTATAAGTTTGACATTCCGGCAATTGTTAAAGACAGTAAGAATGAAAAAGGTGAGTTTGATGTACCTTCTGGTTCAGATATTGAAAACACAGCGGGACAAACAGTTCACTACTACGACCCAACAGTTAAGAAGGTCGTGAAAACACCTGAAAAACCAACTGAAAAACGTGTTGTTAACATTTCAGCTAGTGTTACGTTTGAATTCACTAAAAAACTAGAAGGTCGTGACCTTAAGGCTGGTGAGTTTAGCTTTGTACTTAAGGATAGAAAAGGTAAAGTGATTGAAACTGTAAGCAATGATGTTGACGGTAAGATTAAGTTCTCAGCACTTGAGTACAAACATGGTGAAGAAGGTATCCACTTCTACACGGTTGAAGAAGTGAAAGGTAATGATACTACAGTAACTTACGATAAGATGGTAGCTAAAGTTACTGTTTTGGTAGCTAAGGGTGGTAACGTTATGACAGTAACTTCTAAATTGCCAGAAGATACTGAGTTCAACAATATTGTAACGCCACCGACACCACCAACTCCAGTGGTGCCACCAGTTACACCACCGACACCACCAACTCCAGTGGTGCCACCAGTTACACCACCAACACCACCAACTCCAGTGGTGCCACCAGTTACACCGCCAACACCACCAACTCCAGTGGTACCACCGGTTACACCGCCAACACCACCAACTCCAGTGGTGCCACCGGTTACACCACCGACACCACCAACTCCAGTAGTACCACCAGTTACACCACCGACATCTCCAGAAGTATCTAGAGAACAGGGTCTTCCTAAGACTGGTGAGAACAAGTCTGTAGTAGCAATGGCATTCGGAGGACTCCTTGCGGCAGCTGGACTTGGTTTGGCAGGAAAACGCAAAAAAGAAGACTAAGATAATAATAGGCGTAAAAATAAGATAGTTAGTAAGATTATTTCAGTTTTCAAGAAGAGAGGCTTGACCGAATAAGGTCAGGCTTCTTTTTGTTCGGCACTTAAAAATATCGTAAGTGACCAATAATGAAGTCAATTAAGAAGTTCCAAAGTCTTTATGGGCTGTGGAACTTTTTTATAATTAGCTAACTTATTACATGGACATGTGTGAGGAGGGTGATCTGATTGTTTCTCTCACAAGAGATGAGCAGATTCAAATTGATATTAACTTCTTCATGACAGTAGATTAGTACTTTCAAATAAAATATATTATGAATGATGTGGGTAATGGTAGAAGCTGATAAAAGACTTTGAGCTATTGTCTATTTAGTTATGGTGAATTTGATAATCTTGCAGTCACAATAGAAGCATCTTATCTAGGGGCTACACCATCATTTTTTGATTGAGAAATCAGAAAAAATCAAAGTTTAAGTTCTCTTATGAACTTTCAATAGACTATCATTACTCATTTTATGATTAAGATGATGGGAGGTAGAAGTTTCATAGAAGCAATAGGGAGCGACATTAAAGATAACATCTAGTAGTCCGATTAGTTAACAGTATTGGAAAGGGAGGAGACTTTCTGATAGTTGCTTTGTAATTGGGTACTCAAAGATCTCTTATAAGATAGAAATGTATTACTGGTACTATTTGAGTATTGAAATTATTTCGTAATATCGTTGGTTATTCTTTCATTTGTATTTGAATAAGATACTAGTAGGCATAATTTTTCTCACAGGTTTTGTTATCTTTTGATTTTTTGAAGTTAGAAAATACTAGGACTCATTCTCTATTAATCCTAACTTATGAGACTCTTTTTTAAGTTGAATACTAGTATGCTAAACAGGTGAGAGCAATTATGGATGTTGGATTGTTGCAAACTTTCTTTAAGATTTTACTAGTGTTAATGAAGAAATACTGTTAAACGAAGAAGATGTTAGTATTATTTTAGACGGATAAAGTTATTCTAAGGTTAGGACTAGATGTATATGCCATTTTCATTAAAGATAAAAATATCTATATGAGTGTAAAAGGGAAAGAAATGAGAGGTTGTGTGCGTATATTGCCATTATTATGGATTAAAGTGAGAATAATATAGTGTATATTATAAGATGTTAATTTATTT
>ERZ773045.1284-NODE-1284-length-11433-cov-10.856829_pt1 | contig 11433 bp, 9 predicted proteins | sample MGYA00580635_ERZ773045 | MGnify/ENA primary metagenome ERZ773045 (study PRJEB29015, sample SAMEA2738115) | human oral metagenome | biome: human oral; feature: human-associated habitat; material: saliva | place: China | collected 2261 ...
CGTTTTATGGTTTTGTGTGCTGTAGTATTTGTTATTTTTGAGATCTTTTGTTACTTTTTCGACTCCTGATTGTCGTCTATTGTTTGAACGGTCTCATTGACTTAGTATTTTGGTGGTCTCACCCCTTTCCGTCTAAATTACTTTCAACCTCTTGAATCATCTTTATTCCATAGTGTTCCACCTCACTTATTAATGGGCTCATTTCAATGTCATCATTTGTCTTCATATTTTGGTGGACTCACCCCTTTCACGGTTCTTAGAAATTTTTATCAGTCTTATCTGCCACCAGGTCCACCGCCTTGGCCCGGTTGTCCTCCCGGACCTCCTTGTCCAGGTTGGCCGCCACCAGGTCCGCCACCGATATTAGCAGCTTGTTTAGAAGCTGTTGCTGTTGTTGAGTTTGATCCGACTTTAATTGTATATTTTTCGCCGTCTTTAATATCTGGACTACTGATTAATACTGTCGAGAATGACTTAGAAGCTTTTAAGCTTGCGACAGCTTTACCTGAAGAGTCAACCACTTCAACGGTTGAACCTGCCGTTCCTTGAACACTTGCCATTAAGAAAGCTTGACTAGAGTTGCTTCCGAATCCTGTTGTCATTTGTCCATTATCGACAAACAGTACAGTACCGCCGTTTAATGTGGCTGTATCGTCGTAGTCAAGAGCTCCATTTGCTCCGCTTGTTGGACCATTGACAACGACTGTACCGCCGTTAATTTCAATTGACCCGTTGGCATCAAGGCCATCCCCTTCAGCGTCTACGGTTAACGTTCCGCCATCGATGACAATCTTCACATCACCTGCTTGATCTAAGTTCTTCGCATTTGCGGCTTCAGATTTTACTTTCTTCGTTTGTTGACCTGGGCCTTGCTCGTCTGAGGATTCTAGCGTCCAGTCTTTTGCATTTAATCCATCGTCAGAAGATTTCACGGTAATTGTTCCACCGACTTGATGAATCAATCGAGCCTCAAGCCCTTCTTCACTCTTTTGAACGTCGATGGTTGCACCTTCGTCGATTAGCATCGTATTCGAAGCATTAATTCCATCGTCGCCAGCGTTCACTGTGATAGTTGTATTCACTAAGTAAACATTTCCTAGCAATACATCATCCTCATTGTCTGAGTGGATACCATCTTCATCGGCAGTTAAGTTTAAGGTTGCGCCAGATACATTTACGAAGTCGTTTGCTGCAATCCCGTGTTTTTTCGCCGTTGTTGTGACTGTCGCATCCACAATGCGAATGCCGTCTTTTGATTTAATCGCATTGCTTGCGGCACCGTTCACGGTTAGTGAACCTTTACCGTTAATCGTCAAGTCACTATCTGAGTAGATGGCTCCTTTGACCGTTGATGTTGATTCATCAGACACTTCATTTTTCGTTCCATCGGCTACTGTTAAAATCACTTTTTTAGCCGAATCGACGAGTAACGGTGCTTCCGTATTCTTTAAGGTTGCATTTTTGAAGACGATTTGGACTTCATCTTCCTTACCTGCTGCGACTTTCAATTGAACTTTCGAAGCTGTACCTTCGACGATATAGGTTCCGGCTTTTGTAATTTCAACCGTACTTCCATTTGCCGTTACGCCATCTCCTGAAACAGTAGCAGTCGTTCCTTGAAGCGAAATTTTCGAAGCTGTACTTTCGTCATAAGTTGCTGTTAGGTCAGATGCTTCAAAATAAGAAGCTGTCTGCGTAGTTGAAGTTGTTGATGTTTTAGTAGTTGTTGTTTGAGTGTTGGCATCGGCTTGACTTAATACACTTTGCGATCCGCAAGCGGCCAACCCTAAAGAGATAAATAACGTTGTTGTCAATAACCATTGTCTTTTATTTTCCATCTCGTTCTCCTCGATTCCTTTTCTTGATGGTTTTAGTATACGAAGCGAACTTAAAATGAACTTAAAATAAAAAATAACCCATGGATAATTTATCCATAGATCATTTCGTTTCATTATTTCTTTGTTTGAACAAACTTACGAGTGATGATAAGGTGACTCGTTTTTTCATACGTAGCATTATCCTTGTCACCATCTAGAAAATACTCAGCTAGATTTCTAATTGCTGGAACAATGCTCTTTTTCATATCGGAATACTTCAATACCTTTAAATCGATTTCTAAAGAAGTATCCACAATTAAATATTTCTCACTAGCAGATGTCTTTATCCCCTCTAAAGTTCCAAGCTTTTTGAAAAATTCTTTAATCTTCTCAGCCTCTTCTTCATCGGGCACTTCCGTTCTATTCTCAATCTTAAACTTCGTAATCACATCTGTTTTTTTGTCATAAGTATATGTGATTTTCGTGAAATTTAATGATTCGTATTGAACGGTTACTTCTGAACTACACCCTAGAAGAATGAACGCTACAACAAAACTTAAAACAAGTTGAATAAATTTTTTCATACGTTTCCCCTAAACATTTTTTATTTCATTATATGTAGTGAAAAAAAAGACTGTCAACGTGAATAAGAAAAACGTCCCAAATAAAATTTATTATTTGGAACGTTCATTTATATCAATTATTCTTGTTCGTTTTTACGCTTTGTTCCTACGAGTCCTAATGAAGCTAGAATACTCATTGCAGCTGTACCGAAAATAGCAAATTCGCTACCAGTACCAGTATTTGGTAATTGGTTCTCATTCACTACTGTTCCGCGACCTTCATTATGAACAGCCTGTCCTAACGTTTCATTAGTATTTCCAGCTGATGCCACATTAGAAACTGTAGGAGTTTCTTCTGGAATCATTAATTCAGGAAGCTCAAACACAAGGTCTTCACCATAATTAACGCCACCCACAAATTCTGGCAACTCATCTTGGATTAATGGTTCTACCATACGTTCAGCAGTATAGATAGCTAATAAACGATTATACTCTTTTTCAGCGTCTGCTAAAGCCGTTTCTGCTGCTGTTTTTGCAGCTGTTTTTACAGTCACGTCATTTTCTAACGCTTTTAAGTCGTCACAGTGTTTTTGGACTTCAGCTTTCTTAGCTGCTAAATCTGCTTCTAATTTAGTTTTATTCGCTAATAATTCTTTTGCGTTTTCTAGTGCTTTTTTCGCTTCTTTTTCTGCTTGAACAGCATTCTCTAATTCTTTCTCACGAGTTGCTGTTGTTTGTTTAGCCGCTTCAAGCGCTGCTGTAGCTGTTACTAGTTCTTGTTCTTTGGCTGTTACATTAGAATCTGCTGTAGCTTTGTCTGCTCTTGCTTGATTTAATGCTGCTAGTTTTGTTGCATTATCAGCAGAAACATCTTGCAGACGTTTGTTTGCTGCTGCTTGAGTAGCTTTCGCATCCTCTAACGCTTTTGCTGCCTTATCCGCTTCTACTTGTTTTGCTGGTGTAGTTGAAACTTCTGCGTTTAAACGTGCTAATTCAGCTTTAGCGTCTGCTACAGCTTTGTCAGCGGCAACTTTATCAGCTTTTGCTTGGTCTAACTCCGCTTGAGCTGTTGTACGGTCAGTTTCTGGTAATGTGCGGTTTGTAGTGGCTTCGTCTGTGATTTGTTTTTGACCAAAACTGTTTGCGTTCAGTACGTGTAATTGTACAATCGCAATTCCGTCTTCGTCTAATCGTGCTGAATATGCCACCCCTTGGATGTCGTCACGAGATAGAGTTCTGAAGTGACCTCCGGCACCTTCCATCATGAATGACACAGCAGAGTTTGCAGCTAAGTACATAAGTTCAGCACGTGACAATTGTACAGTACCGTCTTGGAACTTATATTGACTACTCCAGTGAGTTGCTAAGTTTTCATATGGTTGGCTAGTCTTGTCTGCTTTCAATGCGTTGGCATCGTATTTGTAACCTAACGCTTTGGCTGCTTCGGCAATACTCTTACCTGAGTGGTTGATGAATTTGATATTGTTTGCGACGTAACGTTTTGCAACTTCTTTTGCGAATTCAATGTTCTTGCTGTTGATTTTTGCATCACTCAAGCCCATTGCGCGACGAATTTCATTCAATGTTGTAATGAATTGGTCATTCGCAGCTTCTAACACGTCTTGTGGTAAGTTGTTGACGTCTAATAATTCCCCAGTCCCTTGTTGGCGTTTTGAGTCAATCTGACCACCGGCAATCGTGATAGCTTTTTCTGCACTCTTGTTTAATGCTTGCGCTAGAGACGCTACTTTACCATCATGTACTTTTTCTGCAGCATCGTATTCGGCAGTACCGAAGCGTAAACCAGCAGACCAGTCACGGTTCGTTTCGTCTAAGTATGCTTTCGCATCTTTCGCCCATTGAGCGTCAACTGTAATGTTTGTAATCGCTGGGATTGCATTTAATACTTTCTCAGCAGCTGTCACTGCTTCACCAGCTTTAGATGCTGTTGTTTCTTTAGCTGGGATTTCTGAAGTAATTTGAGCTTTCTTAGCATCACGTTCAGTGTCAGCTTTCTTAGAGTCTTCTAATTCTTTTGTAGCTGTGTTCTTTGTAACGATAGCATCGTTTACTCGTTGGTCAGCTGCGTCTTTAGCATCTTGTGCGTCTTTTACAGCTGTTCCACTGATTGCGTCTTCAGCTTCTTTTACTTTGTTTTCAGCGTCTTTTTGTTCAGCTTTAGCACGTTCTACAGCTTGTGCTTTTTGGTCAGCGTCTGCTTGTTTCACTGTTTGGTCTGCTTTTGCAGTTTCAACAGCTTGAGTTTTAGCATCTTTTTCAGCTGTCTTTTCTGTAGCTGTTTGTTCTAATTCAGCAACCTTTTCAGGTGTGGCTTCTTTTGCTGCTTCAACTTTTTCAGTCAACGCTTTTTCTTCCGCTTGAGCTGCAGCTTTTTCTTCCGCTTTTGCATCGCGTTTTGCTTCAGCTTCAGTTAATGCCGTTTCTTTAGCTTGTTTATCAGCTTTTGCATCCGATACTTTATCTTGCGCGTCTAATACTTGTTCGTCAGAAACTGTTGTTGTCTTCGTTTCTGTTGTTGCCTCTGCAACTGGTTCACTTGGTGCGACAGGAGTTGTAACTTCTTCAGCATTCACATTACTACCAACTGTTGCGATTGCAGCAATTGTAGCAGTTGTGAAAGCTAGTTTTTTTCCACGATTACTCATTACTTCACATACCTCCCTAATAGAATATTCACATTCTTAACAAAGAATTCACCTAAATCTAACATAAAAAAAAAAAAAACAAGTTATTTTTTATTTTTATTCATATTTGAGGCAAAAAATTATATAAAAAAAGCCTTTGAGTTTATGCAAAGGCTTTACTGCTTATACTCTATTCAGATTAACTTGTTTTTCGTCTCATAATTATTCACTGACTTTATAGAAGAAACGATCTGTCTCTCCTTGGTACGCCTGCCCTACCATAATACGGTCTTTTGAAGAGTCCGATGGATCTTGAATGCCGTTAAAGATAAATGGTGAGTTAGCTTGAATAAAAATCATATTAAATCCACCAGCCATCGCTGATTTTACTTTAGCACCAACCATTACAAAACCATTTACTTCTCTTGCATTGCCAACAATTTCATAATCTCCGACAAGACCATTTGCATCAAAAGTATACGTTTGGCCTTTATTATTTTTCCATGTTCCGGCTAAACTTGAATAATCTCCGTTTTTAATAGCTTCAATATCAATGCCTTTCTTTTCTGCTACAGGTGCATTGTTTCCTTTTACAGATTTAAATCCAACTGTTGATAAATCTAATGCTTCCCCTAACTTTTGGAATTCTTCTGCTGACAAATCACTTTTAATCTTTTCTAAACGGATTCCTGATTTATCAATTTGGAACTGACCTAATGTATAGTTACGAGCTCCGCCTGAAGCATGATATGCAAAAGTACCATCTTTAAGAGGAACAATAGAGGTACGTTCTCCAATAGCATCTAATCCGTTTTCTTTTGTCGTCATTCTAACTAATTGATTCTTATTGAGTGTATATAAATCAAGCAAGCTCCATTTATTGTCTTTAGTACGGAATGCAACAAGCAATTCATCCACTCCGTTTTTATCTAAATCCACCTGTGCGTATTCAATCCCTGTAAAAGGTCCACCCGGTCTTGCAAGAATTGCCATAGAGTTGATGTCTGCACTAACGTTTGAATTTCCAGGTTGTACTTGTGCATATTTTTGAATCACTGCATCATAAAGCGTGTAATCAGGCTTGACCTCCTCTGTAGTCGAAACAGTTGTTGTCGTTGTTGTTTCTTCTGCTGTTGTAGTCTCTTCTGCTTTTTGTTGCGATTGGCACGCAGCAAGTAACATCGTTGCTAGCGCAATTGTTGATAGTAATTTCCCTTTTTTCATAACGTCCTCCACTAATTGAGAATATTTTATGAAGGAATTGTATACTAAAAATAACTTCTCGTCTACTTTTTATATTTCTTGATTTTCATAGTCACAAAAAAAGACTTGAACAAATCACTGTTCAAGTCTTTTCATTTTATTTTGGTTCTATAATTTTTAGGGTTGATGGAAATTTTCCACCAACCCTATTTTAGTGTATACAAAAAGGCCAACATCCATTATATTAAAAGCGCCTAAACCTAAAACAAAAGGATGATGACCATATGAACAATATACTAGAAGCTACGCTACAAATCAAAGATAAAAACATTATCTGGGATAATACAGTTCAAGAGAAGATATTTAAAAAGAGAAAATCTTTATTTTATTCAGCTACATATACGCATAAACCAGAATTTTGTACTGTCTGTGGATGTGTTAGCCAAAATAATAATATCGTCAAAAATGGCACGAAAACTTCTCGTATCACTCTCTGTTCTGTTTCAGGCCTACCGGCCTACTTAAATCTACGCAAGCAGAGATTTCTCTGTAGAGAATGCGGCTCTTCATTTACCGCAGACACTAGTCGAATCGTAGAAAAACACTGTCATATCTCTAAACGATTAAAAAACGAAATCAAATCAAAAATAAGTGAAACAGTATCTGAAACATATATCGCCAAAGAAACAAATGTTTCAGTTCATACTGTAAGACGTATCATAGATGATACAGCACGATTATTAACGATTAAACCATTACATGATTTACCTGAGCATTTGTGTTTTGATGAATTTAAATCCGTTAAATCTTCCGATAGTAATATGAGTTTCATTATTTGTGATAGCACAACACACAAGCTAGTCGATGTTGTAAGAGATAGAAAATCTTACAGTTTGAAAAACTATTTCCATCGTTTTGAGCCTAAGACTAGATTAAAGGTAAAAACTATCTCAATCGACATGTACTTACCGTACATTCAATTAATAAAAGAAATGTTTCCTAACGCTAAAATTATCATTGATCCTTTTCACATCGTACAAGCCTTAAATAGAGAATTAAATCGAACTCGGGTACGTGTCATGAATAAGCATCGCTATAAAGACCCTAAATTATATCGAAAGTTAAAACATTATTGGAAGTTAATTTTAAAGAATCCTAATGAACTTCAGAACTATAAATATAGTCGTTATAAGCTTTTTGAAAGCTTTATAACAAGTAAAGGAATCGTGGATTATATCTTAGAAAACAATCCATCTCTTAAAAATGATTATGAGGTTGTACATTCACTTCGTGAATGTATTCAGGACAGAGATTATATTGAATTCAAGGAAACGATTGAAGCAGCTACACAATTAGACCTATCTCCTGGTTTAAAAAGAGTATTAAAGACTCTAATTACTTATCTGCCATATATTCAAAATACTTGTGAGCATCCAACTAGAACAAATGGCCCTATCGAAGGAATCAACAATAAAATAAAAGTACTTAAAAGAAATGCCTATGGCTTTAGAAACTATTACCATTTTAGAAACAGGATTATTTTAATAACAAAAATGTTTGGCCCAAAACAAAAAGGAATTAAGCAACAATTAGTCGCTTAATCCCTTCCTAAAATTCTTCATCAACACTATTTGACAAAGAGCCTTTATTTTTTCGTTTGTTCTGTCATTCCGCGTTTTAGTGCAACTTCTTTACTCTTAGAGAATGATACGTGATCTCCGTCTTCTGTTAAGAAACCACTTTGAAGAAGGCCTGCAAAGAATAAATTGTTACTTTCTTTCAGTTTTGACAACGTATATTTCGTTAAGTCAACTTCAACCGATGAGATGAGTTTGACATCTTTTTCAGTAATTGAAGTCACAACCCCATTTAACCCTTTCATCGATTCAAAGAGTTTTTCGTTATCCTTACGAGCCTCAGTGTGTTCAGTAGGTTCATTCGTTTCGATCTTAATCTTTGTCACGGTGTCAGTCTTTTTATCATACGTATAAACTAAAGTTACGTCCGTATCACCTGATTTTTGAGTGAAAGTCGCAGTATCTTGTGAGCTACAACCTACTAATAGAAATAGGAAGCTAACCCCTAAAATAATTTGAAAGAATTTTTTCATTGGTCTCCTCTCTTATTGTGCTTTCTTTTGGAATAATTTTTGGTAGTAGAAGTACACTGTTGCTGCTGATGCTGCAAATGCTACTAAGTAGAAGAAGATTGCAATTTTTGATCCTGTTTGTAATCCATCTACGAATGATTGTGCAGTGCGGCTCGCTGCCGATGGGTTTGTAAATGCTTCAGAAAGAAATGCATTTACTGCTGAATTTGATTTTCCACTAAAGAAATCAGATAATTTTCCAAGAGCATCTAAGAATCCGCCACCTAAGATGTTTCCTAAGAAGACAGATACTACCATTGCTAATGAAGCTACATTCACGTTAGTCCATAAGTTTTTGCTTTCTTTATGAGCTTGGTATAAGAAATATCCAGTAAATACGGCGCCTACTAATGCAAAGAAGAATGATAAACCAAAGTATAAACTTAAGTTCTGCACTTTATTAGAAAGGTCCCTATACGCTGCTTGTAAACTTGTAGCATTAATTCCGCCGTTTGAACCAAACGCAAAACTTAGTCCGTTTAACAATACTAACAGTGTGAAGATTGCAAGAGCGATCGATACACCAAAGAAGATTTTTTCGAATAATGAATTTTTATTATAGCCTGCAACTTTTCCAAGTGCATCATTGATTTTTTCTTTGTTTTCGTCTGTGAATACTTTGCTTGCTGCTTCTCCGATTTTTTCTTTTGCAACACCAGCAACTTCTTTTGCTTTTTCAGCAGCCTCTTCTGCTTTTTCTTTTACGTCTTCAACAACTTCTTTGAAGTCGCCATCTGCTTCAGGAGCTTTTGCTTCTTTCGCTTCTTCAACAACTGTTTCTGCTACTTCTTTCACTTCTTCAGCTGTTTCTTTTGCTGCTTCAACTACTTCGTCTTTTACTTCTGTAGCTTTTTCAGCAACTGATTCAAGATTTTTGTTCTCGTTTTGATCCATCGTGACACCTCATTTTTTATTTTATTTCCTTTAGTCAGTTTATCACAATCACGCGTTTTCTTCTAGTTTTCAACAATTGAAAATAGAAAATTATATGAACTTTTCCCTTAAGGAAATAAAAATAAGAGCTAGACCGTAGCCTAGCTCCTGTAAGTTAAGTTTTATTTTAGGACCGTACCATCCGCTAATGTGATTGTATATCCGTTAAAGTTGATTGTACCTTTGTTTTCTAATGATGTGATTGTGACATTCCCTGTCAACGTCCATGTCGCCCCCTCTTCTACTGTGATTACTGCGTTATTGTCCACGGCAGTCCCTCCTTCAGCATTTTCTACGATATTGATGGTACCTGTAAAGTTTGTTCCTTTGCCCATTGTGAAATTCAATGTAGATACGGTATCCACCTCAATCGCTCCAGTTAATGTTTGGTTCGTCGTTGTTAAATCAACTTGACCACCATTGGCACCGGCTGTACCCCAGCCACGTGTTGCATCATTTCCTAAGATGGCTAATAATCTGCCAGATGAATCTTGATTTGTGATCGTTACGTCTTCTAAAGTGATGACGCTATGTGTGTTCGTTACGTAGATTTGGTCTCCGTTACGTCCTGTTAAAGTGCCGCCTTTCATTGTGAAAGTAGATGTTCCACTTTCAGCATCTCCTGACATTGATTGGTAAATCATCACGTTGTGTACGTTGTTGTCTGAAGAGCTACCTTCTGTTGAACTCATATTCCCTGTTACGTTTGTATTTTCTAATGTGATAGAGTTTTGACCCTCGATAACAAGTGCTTCTGAGTTTTCAGCGTTCAATGTTGCATTTTTAACAGTGATATTCGCTGTAGAGTATACGGCTGGTGAATTGTATCCTGTAGAAGTGTATGTTCCTTTGTCTACAACTACCGTACCGCCACCACGGTCTGTACGAATCGCTGCTGATGAATTTCCTGCGGTGTTTACCGTCAAGTTAGTTGCGTTCATCGCAGCGCCACCTGTCGTTTGGATACCACCTGAGTTATCTTTTGTTGTTGTGATTGTTGTGTCTGATACATTGACGGTCGTTCCTGAGCCGTAACTGAACACCCCGTTCCCGTTCTGTGCAGTTGTATTGACGGTTGAGTTTGTGAGTGTTACCGTTGCTCCATCCGTTGCTAAGAATCCTGCGTTCATTCCGTAGAAGTCTCCATTTTCTGTATTCGATGTCGCTCCGGCTGTTTTGTTAATCGTTACGCCGTCTAATGTGACAGTTGCTCCTGTTACACGGAGTGCATTTTCATCATCTCCGGTAGATTCATAAGTTTCTCCGGTTACTGTTGCATCTGTTGTTAAATTTGTTGCTGCCTCACCTTGTGTCACTTGGTCGCTCCCGCCAAATCCTTCTCCTCCAGGTTTAGCTGGGGGACTCTGTTGAGCTTGGACTTGAGAAGTCGCCTCAGCTTGTGTTTGTGTTTGTGTGTTTTGGCATGCAACTAAAGTAGTTGCAATAGTAATCGTGGATAATAGAACAATCATTCTGTTTCTTTTCATTTTGGTCCCCCTCGCTTCCTATCAACTATTTGTTGATGGTTTAATCATAACGAGCTTACTTAAAATGAACTTAAAACAAAAAAGTTTTTTGAAAACTGGTAATTATCATATATGATAATTACCATATATGATAATTCGTACAAAAAAAAGACGCTGGAATAATTTTCCAAGCGTCTTTCATTTTGTATCTTTTTTAAAACAAAAGCCCAATCTTTATTGTAGATTGGGCTAATCCTCTTCAGGATTCCATTTATATTTTTTAAGCGATACATTTGTCGGGCTTTTAAGAAGAATTCCTTCAGCTTCTAATAAAGCTTTTTGTTCAAACCATCCTGGTACCAGTCTTCCACTTGCATTAACGACTCTGTGGCAAGGATAGTCGCCATAGGTTTCTACCTGACTTAAAATCTTTCCGACTAATCTTGCATTTTTCGGACGACCTATGAGATTAGCAATCTGTCCATAGGTAGCAACTTTTCCGCTTGGAATTTCACCAACCACTTCTAAAACTTCATAGATTAGTCGATCATCCATTTTTCTCACCCTCAATGACAAAGCGAATTCGTGTTTCACTAGGTAACTCTGCTGTTAACTGTACATCGTTCGTTTCGGCAATCTTCTGCGCGATAGAAAGCC
>ERZ773045.1286-NODE-1286-length-11416-cov-57.921134_pt1 | contig 11416 bp, 13 predicted proteins | sample MGYA00580635_ERZ773045 | MGnify/ENA primary metagenome ERZ773045 (study PRJEB29015, sample SAMEA2738115) | human oral metagenome | biome: human oral; feature: human-associated habitat; material: saliva | place: China | collected 2261 ...
GTCTGAGCACCAATGATTATCACTTCGACACCTTCGCACCTAAGTTGAAATACGACGCTTTGAAGGACACCACGAAGGATCAGGAGCTGCTGATTCAGGGTCAGGGCTTCGTAGGGACTGACATCCCCGGTGCTGAGGGCATGATGTACGTCATTCGCGAGAAGGGCACGGGTTCCCCCGTCCTGGTCATGAGCGAGATGAAGCGTTACGTCCACGGTGATGATGAATACGAGACGGGCCTGGAGGGAGGCTTCGCTTTCGTCAATCTCAAGATTCCCGCGAACACGCTGGATCCGTCCAAGCAGTACGTCATTGAGGCGTGGAGCGACTACGGTTACCCCAGCAAGACGGATAAGACTCTCATCACCCCGATGGTGGGTTTTGCCCCGGAGCACCGCGGCGTTCTTTTGGCGCACCAGGATTTGAAGTTTGAGGGTGTCCAGCGGTTCACGAATGCTTACGTACCCGTAGAGGAACGTATGTACTTTTCGACATCGCTTAACGACGAGGAACGGAATCAGCCCGCCACCCGCGGTGAGCTGGCTTCCGCCCTTTATGAGATGAAGGGCAGCCCCAAGGTGGACCTCCCTGAAGTCTCTCCGTGGCCGGATGTGAAGACGAACGACCCGAACTACGCCGCCTACATTTGGGCTCGTGAAAAGGGCGTTACCTTCGGCGGGCCCGACGGAAAGTTCCACGCGGAGGACGGTCTCACGAATGCAACCATTGCCGCAATGATTTACCGTGCGTCTGGTTCACCGGAAGTATCGGGTGTTTCATCCTTCCCGGATGTTACGCCGGATTCCGCGTTCTACCGTGAGATTCTGTGGGCTACCCAGCAGAATGTTATTACTCCCGAAACCGGCATGTTTGAACCGAATCATGCTGTGACCCGCATTGAGTTGGACTGGATGTTGTTTTATTACCGGCATCGTGTGCTGAACCCCATCACTACCGGCTTGTATCGCATCGCTAACTAAGTAGGCCAGGTAACTAAGTAGGCCGGGCCGGTTCTAGCCCGGGCACCTCGTCACGATGGACGGGGTGCCCGGGCTCTTACGCGCTGGGGGAATCCGCGCGGATTCTTCTAGAGTTCTCGCCCCTAGAATTCTCGCTCTAGAGTTCCCACGCGGGGGCTGCGGCGGTGCTTGCCGAGTGCGCGTCATGACCGGTTGACACGCCGGTGGAGACGGTGAAGTCCCACGGGTCAGTATTGAGTGCCGACAGCTTCGTTTCGATGGTGAAACCGCGCTCAGCGAGCAGGGCGCGCAGGCGGTTTGCCGCCGACTGCAGCCAGAGGGATTCGCTGGCGGCGTGGGAGCAATCAATCAGGGCGATGTTGCTGCCGTCGACTCGTGCGGTTTCGCGGAATTCGCTGGCGGGGTGGTGGCGCAAGTCGGCGGTAATGTACACCTGAGCGTCGGTGGCGCGCACAGCGTCGAAGAGAGAGTCACCGGCACCACCGCAGAGGGCGACGCGGCGAATCGGCTGGTCAGCGCGTCCGGCGATGCGCAGGCCACCGGCGGTCGCGGGCAGTGCCGCAGCGAGGCGTTCTGCAAGCTCCTTGAGGGTGACTTCTTCGGGCAGGGTGCCGAGGCGGCCGGTGCCTACCGCGTGTTCCTGCTCGTCAAGTACCTGGGTTTGTGCTTCGGTGAGCGGTTCGCGGTCAATCAGGCCGATAGCGTCACAGAGTGCTTCGTTCACGCCTTCAACGGCGGCATCTGCGTTGGTGTGCGCGCCGAGCAGTCCGCATCCGCCTTCGATAAGGGTATGCAGAACGTTGCCCTTGTAGTCGCTGTCGGGGATGAACTTTGCGCCGCGCAGCAGCAGCGGGTGGTGGGTGATGAGTAGCTGCGCGCCTTCGGCTACGGCTTCTTCGGCGGTGGCGGTGAGGGCGTCTACTGCGAAGAGGACGGTGCTCACTTTAGCGGCGCCACGTCCGGCGACGAGGCCGGAGGCGTCCCATCCGGCGGCGAGTTGCGGCGGGAAGAGCGTGTGGAAGGCGTCGACGACTTCTGCGAGGGTGGGGGTTTCTAGTTTTTCAGTCATACCTCTATTGTGGCAGGTGGCGCGGCGGGGCAGGTGGCGGTTTACGCCAAAGCCTGCAGTAGCGCAGGAATATTATGCGGCTCGGCGGTGTTCTTCAGATAGTGTGGTTTTCTAAGTGTTAGTTCGAGGCCCAATATTTGAGGAGGAATCATGACTGATGTTGTTCTTGCCGGCGGCTGCTTCTGGTGCCTGGATGCGGTGTACCGCCAGTTCCGCGGAGTTGAGGCGAGCGTCTGCGGCTACACGGGCGGCGATACTCCCGACCCTGATTATCGTTCGGTGTGTTCGGGTACGACCGGGCATCAGGAGGCACTGAAGCTCAGCTTTGACCCGCAGGTCATTGATCTGGATACGGTGCTGGACATTTTCTTCACGAGCCACGATCCGACCAGCTGGGATCGTCAGGGTGCGGATACCGGTTCGCAGTACCGTTCGGTGCTTTTCTACGCGGATGAGCAGCAGCGTGAGGCGTTTGAGCGTGCGGTGGCGCGTGCTCAGCAGCTGTACCCCTCCCCCATTGTTACGGAGATTAAGCCCCTGGGCGTGTTCTATGAGGCTGAGGAGTATCACCAGAATTATTACGCGTTGAATCCGGCGCAGGGTTATTGTGCGTTTGTGGTGAGCCCGAAGGTCGCTCAGGCGCGCCGTAATTTTGCGCATCTGCTCCGTTAGCTGTTCTATTAGCCAGTGCATCCGGTTCGGTCGAAGCGTCTTACGTTGTTCACCCCGTAGCTGTATTTTGTTGTGCGGCAACTACGGGGTGTCTTCGTATGCGCCCGGCTATTTGTTGTTCGCCTGCGCTTTACGGTTGCTATAAGGTGCGCCCGGTATGATGGGGGTGTCGACTCACTCCCCCCCTCATCCGTTGACTTGTCCGTTGACCTCACCGAAAGACTGCTGATGACTAGCTCCTCTTTTAAGCCCGTCGCTTTGAGCCGCCGCGCCGTGTTGGGTGCGGGCGGTGTTGGTCTTGCCGCCGTGTTGTCTGCGTGTGCGCGTACGGTGCATCCGCCGGTTGATGTTGCCGCTTCCGATTCGGCGAGCCCGTCTATTTCGCCGGCGTTGCCGTCTGCGAATAAGTCGTATAAAGGTAAGGTCACCTTCGATAACTTTGAGAAGAACGGCGAATACGTTCCTGCCACTGCCGAGAAGAAGGCGCAGAATGTGCCCAAACCGATCATGCCGGAGAAGGTGCAGGATCTGAGTATTGACGGTATTTATGCGCTGATTGGCTATTGGATTTCTAGCTTTAATTATTTGGCGTTGACGGGTGATATTGAGCCGTTGAAGAAGACGGATCCTAGTAGTGAGTACTATAAGGAGCTTGAGCCGATGGTCAAGCTCTATGAGACGGGGCGCGGCTGGATTTATGACACGAGTGAGCCGATGTCTGTGTATCTGACGACGGATACTCCCACGCAGATTGAGGGTGACCGTATTCTTTATTTCTGGCGTGCCCGTTCGCTGGTTGATCAGAATGGGAAGAGGCATCTGACGGAGGGCGATAACCGCGATAAGTCCCTGGTTGGGGCGGCGGATGCGCAGGGCCAGGCGATGAGGATTGTTGTGGAGTATAAGGAGAGTGCTTGGTTTATGAGCACTCAGAAAGATAAGGATGCTGATAAGAGCACGGAGTCTGCGAGCCCCTCAGCGTCATAGTGCACTCATTGCAGCTTTTGAAGTTTTTCTTCGCGAAAGGACATAAGTAGCGACATTTGATAGCTACTCACGTGTTTAGGGTATGATGAGGGTGTCAACTCACTCATTTTCTTTTGTTGACTTCCTTTGAAAGGCTGATCATGACGAGCCCTTCCCCCACTTCTGCTGGCGTGAGCCGCCGCGTGGCGCTGGGTGCGACCGGTGCCGGCGTACTGGTTGCATTGACTGCGTGCGCTAGCGATATTCGCCCGTTGGCTGATAGCTCCCCCTCCGGTGAGGCTTCTGCGAGTGCGTCCGAAAGCGCATCCGCGAGTGCTTCGGCGTCTGCTTCTTCCAGCAAGGCCTACAAGGGCTTTGTGAAGTTCGATAACTTCGAGAAGAACGGCGAGTACATTCCCGCCACTGCCGAGAAGAAGGCGCAGAACGTGCCCAAGCCTCTCGTTCCGGCGAACATGAACGAGCAGAACGTTGACGGTATTTACGCCTTCATTGGTTACTGGCTGGCGAGCTTCAACTACTTGCTGTTGACCGGCGATGCCGAGCCATTGAAGAAGGCTGAGTCTGCGGAGGCACTGCAGGATTACCAGACTTTGACGATTGCTTATGAAAATAATGTGGGCTGGCTCTACGGTGCGGATACTGCTGTTACTCTTGAGCTGCTCTCTGATGCGCCGCAGAAAATTTCCGGTAGCAGAACTCGCTATGACTGGTTGGCGTACATGAAATACAACCCCGATATGAAGATTCACACCGAGGGTCGCCCTGATGAGCCCTTTATGGAGGATAGCTCGCGGGATCTAACGAGGGTTGGTGTGGAGTACAAGGATGGTAAGTGGATTATGGTCACCAGTGAGGATGGCTCGTCTTTGGCTGGTGGCGCCGGCGGGTCCTCTTCTGTCTAAGTATTGCTCTCTGATGAGCGGTTCATGCCTAACGGTTTGAGATAGGCTTCTCCCCCGCCTGCGGTAATGCACCGTGGGCGGGGTTTCTTTTACGTCGAGACTTACTTGGTGATGCTTTGCAGTGGTATTAGGTTGCTTTGTCCTCGACGCTAAATGACGACCGCTGATGGGCATCTGTGTGCTTGCCTGTATGATGGGGTTGTAAACTCACTCAATTTCCTTTGTTGACTTCCTATGAAAGGCTAATCATGACAAGCCCTTCCCCCACCTCTGCTGGTATGTCCCGCCGCGTGGCACTGGGTGCGACCGGTGCCGGTGTGCTGGCTGCATTGACTGCGTGTGCCAGCAATATTCGCCCGACGGCTGAAGGTTCGGCGTCTAGCTCTGCTTCCGCGGGTGCTTCCGAAAGCGCCTCGGCTGCTGCTTCTTCGGATAAGTCCTATAAGGGCTTTGTGAAGTTCGATAACTTCGAGAAGAACGGCGAATACGTTCCCGCCACTGCCGAGAAGAAGGCGCAGAATGTGCCGAAGCCCCTCGCCCCGGCGAACATGAACGAAGATAACGTTGATGGCATGTACGCGTTCATTGGCTACTGGCTGGCAAGCTTTAACTATGCGCTAATGACCGGTGATACTGAGCCGATGAAGAAGGCTGACCCTGCAGATGTGTATGCGAAGAGTCTGCAGGAACTTACGATTATGTACGAGAACGATCTGGGCTGGATGTACGGTACGGATACCCCGGTTACTCTTGAGCTGACTAGTGGTTCACCGAAGAAGGCGTCCGGTAAGGGTACCCGTTACGACTGGCCGGCATACATGAACTACAGCGCCGATGCGAAGATTCACATTGAGGGCAAGTCTGACCAGCCCTTTAAGACCGCTTCTAGCCCGAATGGCAAGCTGGCGAAGGTTGCCGTGGAATACAAGGACGGTAAGTGGATTATGCTCACCGGCGATGAAGGCTCTTCTTCGTCGGCTTCCGCTTCTTCTAGCTCTTCTGCTGCCTAGGTCTTCTGTCTAGACCCCACCATAACGGTTCAGGCATAACAGCTTGAGATGAGCTTCTCCCCCGCCTGCGGTAATGCACCGTGGGCGGGGTTTCTTTCTGCCAAAACCCTGCCAAAACCCTGCCAAAACCCTGCCGGAACTCTGCGGAATCTCAGGGAACACCCAGGGGAAAACCCGGCGGCTGTTCGGGGGCGGCGGAGGGCGCCTCGGGTACGCTTAACGTATATACATTGACGTACTACATGTGGTCTTTACCTGCAGGTTGTGAGCCCCGTGCTGACGGCTTTGGGGGTGAAGGTTCCAACGAAGGACTTCCGATGACTACTTTCTTCACTCGACGTACTGCCCTGGGTGCTGCTGTTGCTGGCGCGCTTTCTGCGTTGACTGCATGTGCCAGCGATATTCGCCCGCTGGCCAACAGTACCGGCTCGGCTTCTCCGTCGGAGGCGGCGACCGCCTCCGAAACTGCTTCCGCGTCGGCGTCTGCGAGCGCTTCTCCTTCGGCATCTGAAAGTGCTTCTGTTGCTTCGGGTCTTCGCTCTTCGGGCAGGAAGTATAAGGGCATCATTACTTTCGAGAATTATGTGGAGAACGGCAAATATGTTGCGGCGACCGCGTCGAATCCGGCTGAGAATGTGCCGAAGCCTGCGCCTCCTGAGAATATGAAGGAGCACAGCGTTGATGGTGCGTACGCTTTCTTGAGTTTCTGGCTGGCTAGCTTGAACCATCTGATGATTACGGGTGACCCGGAGCCGATTGAGATGGTTTACTATAAGGGCTACGGCTGGGAGAAGTATCAGAGCACAATCAAGCTGTATGCGTCGGGTGCTGGTTGGGTGTACGGTACGGAAACTCCGTATATTGTTGAGCTGCTGACTGATGCTCCTCGTGAGGTTCCCGGCAGCAATAATACTGCCTTCATTTGGGAGGGTCTCGCCCATATGGACCCGAAGATGAAGCGGCATTATAGGAGTCAGCCTGATAAAGAGACGAGCGCTGAGGAGTCAAAGAAGAAGGTGGCAAGGTTCCGTCTGGAGTACAAGGACGACAAGTGGGAGCTGTCTAGCGCCGCTTAGTTGCCGTCTGGCGGAGGGTTTCCTCTCGTGGTGATTTCTCTGTTATAAGACCCCGCATCTGGTAAAACGCTGGGTGTGGGGTCTTAATTTTCTGAACATTCGAGGTGGTCGCGGGGCTATTTGGTGGCTCTCGGGTACCCTTAAATGTATATACATTGACGTACTGATAGGCCTGTACGGGGTGCGTATGCCCACCACGGTGTGTGGCGTGATTTGCTTTGTATTGGCTCCAACGAAGGGCTTCCGATGACTACCTTCTTCACTCGACGTACTCTCCTGGGTGTGGGTGCGACCGGTATTCTTGCGGCGCTGACTGCTTGCGCTAGCGATATTCGCCCGCTGTCGCAGGACTCGCGGTCGCAGGGTTCCGGCGGTTCCTCCGGTTCGCCTTCTGTTGCTTCTTCTGGCGCGGCTTCTTCTGCGAGCGCCTCTGCGTCGCCTTCTCCGACTGATGATCACACTCCCGGCTCGTATGTTGGCCCGATTAAGTTCAATAACTACGAGCGGAACGGCACCTACATTGCAGCGAGTGCGAATGCACCGGCGCAGAACGTGCCGAAGCCTCTTATCCCGGAGAAGATGAAGGAGAACAGCCCCGAGGGCGCCTACGCGCTGATGGGTTATTGGCTTGCTTCCCAGAATTATCTGATTCTGACCGGCGACGTTGAGCCGCTAATGAAGGCGGATCCGGCGAAGGCCTTTTTGAAGAACTCTAAGACCATGATTAGGCTCTATGAGTCGGGTCTGGGTTGGATTTACGGTTCGGATCAGCCGTACAAGATTGAGATTGCGGAGAATGAGCTTCAGCCGGTTGCTAATAAGCCGGACCGTTATGAGTGGCTTGTAACCGTCGCGTATGATCCTGCCGCTAAGTACCACATTGAGGGTGAGCCTGATGCGACTATCGTTGAGGAGGAAAAGACGATTCCTCGCACGACGAAGTTCATCATGGAATACAAAGAAGGCATGTGGCGCATGCTTTTGAACAACAATAGTTAGTTTCCCTCATCTTCTGATACGCACTACTTAAGGATTTCTGATGACGACTTTCCTTTCTCGACGTGCAGCCCTACTAGCTGCCGGTGCAGGTGCTATTACGATGCTGAGCGCCTGCGCCAGCGATGTCCGCCCGCTGGCTGATAGCTCCGCCTCCGGTGAGGCTTCGGCCAGTGCCAGCGCTTCTGAGTCTGCGAGCCCTTCTGCTAGCGTCTCTTCGGGTGGTTCTTCTGAGAAGTCTTATCTGGGGCCGGTAAAGTTCGACAACTACGAGAAGAAGGGCGAGTACATCCCCGCGGATGAGACGCACAAGGCGCAGAATGTGCCCAAGCCCCTCCCTCCGGCGAATATGCATGAGAACAGCATTGATGGTGCCTACTCTGCCTTTAGTTTTTGGCTTGCCAGCGTCAATTATCTGGTGCTCACCGGTGACGATGAGCCGTTGAAGCAGGCTGACCCCTCCGGCAGGGATGTGAAGTCTTTCCATGATTACGTGACTTTTTATGAGTCCAATGAGGGGTGGTTTTACGGTTCGGAGCAGGCGCTTCAGGTTGAGATGATGACCCCGCAACCTGAGAAGGTATCGGGTAGCGACTCCCTCTACTACTGGCGTATCACGCTGTCCAAGGACTCTAAGGCGATGATGCATGTTGAGGGTAAGGGAAACAGGCCTATGTACCAGAACACTTCCATGGAGCCTGAGCTTTCCGCCCTGAAATTGTCGTATCAGGACGGTAAATGGTTCACTTACCCCACTAAGATACGCGGACAGGGCACTGCGAGCCCGAGCACCAAAGCATCCGATGATGCTAACTCTAAGACCGCCTAGAGCATCTTTGCAGAGTTCACCTTAGGGCGGGGGTATACTTCGCTCACAGGCTTCATAAGGTCTAGGGCTTCCTCCCCTGTCCTACACATTACTTAAGGATTTTTCATGGCAACTTTTCTTTCCCGACGTGCCGCGCTAGCTGCAGCTACCGGTGCTGGCGCGGCTGCGGCGCTGACTGCGTGCGCTAGCGATATTCGCCCGCTGGCTGATAGCTCCGCCTCCGGTGAGGCTTCGGCGAGTGCCAGCGCCTCTGAGTCTGCGAGCGCATCCGCCTCGGCATCTGCGTCGTCTTCCGCTAAGAAGTCGTACAAGGGCACGGTGAAGCTCGACAAGTACGAGAAGAACGGCGAGTACGTTCCTGCCACGGCTGAGAAGAAGGCGCAGAACGTGCCGAAACCTATTGTTCCGGAGAAGATGAACGAGGCAACTATTGAGGGCATGTACCAGTTCCTCAGCTACTGGGTGGCAAGCTTCAACTACATGTTCATGACCGGTGATTACGAGCCGCTCAAGAAGGCTGACCCTGCCGGCGAGTTTGCGAACGATCACAACAATGTTGTTCTTGTGTACTCCACCGGCAAGGGCTGGGTGTACGACACGGATGCACCGGTTACCGTTCAGCTTCTGACTGATGCCCCGAAGAAGGTCGCTGGTGGCCCCAACCGTTACGATTGGATCGGACGCTTCATTCAGGATCCCAAGGCGAAGGTCCGCGTTGAGGGCCAGGACCCCATTCCCCTAGCCGAGGAGGGATCTTCCAAGAGCGAAGCGACTAACTTTGCGATGGATTACAAGGACGGCTCCTGGTTCATGGTCAGCGAGGAAGAATCCTCCGATGTGGATTCTTCCAAGAAGAATGAGTCTAAGGCCTAGAACACCAACGCCTCTTACGGGCGGTCACTTTTAGATCTAAGGGAAGCTCCTGCATGTAGTTGAGATTGCGTGCGGGGGCTTCCCCTTTTTTTGCTTGCACGGCTTTTGTGTGCATGGCTTTTGTTTACACGGTCTGCGTGCGGTCATGTTGAGCTGTTTCCCCAGACGAGCAGGTGCAGGCTTCGAGCGTGTCAACGACCCTGCTCAGGTACGCTTAAAAACACACGAACAAACTATTGAGGGGTTCTCATGCCTACCTTCATTACCCGACGCGCAGCCTTTGGCATCGCCGCCACCGCCGCGCTCGCCTCCTTGACTGCCTGCGCCAGCGATATTCGCCCGCTGGAGGACCCGAGCGTAGTTGACCCGATGCGCCCCTACAAGGGTGACTTGAAGTTCAATAGCTACAAGTCCACCGGAACGTATCGCCCCGCAAGCGCCACGGAGAAGGCAGAGAACCCGCCCATGCCCGTCCCTCCCCAGAATATGAAGTCGAAGACGACCTCAGGCATGTATGCGGCGCTGGGCTACTGGGTCGCAGCCCTGAACTATCTGACGGTTACTGGCGACGCTGCCCCGTTCAAGGACGTGGACCTGGACGGTATCTACGTGCAGAAGATGAAGTCGTACGTAGAGTTGTATGCAAAGGGTGGATGTACGGCACCGAGACGCCGCTCATGGCTGAGCTGACCGAGGAGACCCCGCAGAAGGTTGACGACGAGCAGTACCGTTGGAAGGGTATTGTCCGTGGCCATAAGGACGCTGTTCTCCATTACGTACCCGAGGACAGGGACATTCGTGTGGGTGAATCGAGCGGTGATTCCAGTAACGATGAGGTCACTTTTGTGTTGAACTATCGAGACGATGCGTGGATGGTCACCGTTGAGACGAAGAATTCCTCGACGGCTTCTCCCGGTTCCTCGGGCGGAAGCAATTCTGGCCTCAACGTCTAGGATGCGGCGGTGCAGAAACATACCAGCGCAGGAAAGCGGCGGTGTAGGAAAGCTGCAGCACAGGAAGATGATGACACTTTCCCCTAGTAAACGGCACTTTTCATTAGCTAACGTATCTTTTGTAGCATTTTCCAAGGTTTAATAACGAGAAAATCATAAACATAACCAAATACACTAAGGTACCCTGAAATAGATACACCGATAATCTATTGAAGGGTACCTTATGTCCACCTTCGTGACCCGACGCGCCGCCTTTGGCATCGCCGCCACCGCCGCGCTCGCCTCCTTGACCGCCTGCGCCCGCGATATTCGCCCGCTCAGCGACCCGGGCGTACTTGATGCTCAGCGCGTTTACAAGGGTGATTTGAAGTTTAACAACTACGAATCGCAAGGAACCTACATTCCGGCAACCCACGAGAAGAGAGCCGAGAATCCGCGCAAACCCCCTGCGCCCTGCAAACATGAGCAACAAAACTAAGGGCGGCATGTACGCAGCATTGGGGTATTGGATGGCTTCCCAGAACTATCTCATGATTTCTGGGGATATTGAGCCTTTCAAGGTTGTAGACGCAACCGTAGACCAATACTGGGAAAAAATGAAGAAGGCATACGTAAAAATGTATGCGGAAGGCAGCGGCTGGTTATACGGCACCGAAACACCCTGCCTATACCAACTGACCGAGGAATCTCCTCGAAAGATTGACGAAGACCGCTACCATTGGGAAGCTACAACCTACATGCACAGTAGAGCTGTAATCCACACCACGGCCCAGGGTTTGGAGATTTCATTGGCCTACACAAATGACCCAGATGGTCCCCGAAAAATCATGTTCGAGCTGGCGTACCAAAATGGTGCTTGGACAGTCGGTCCTGCTAAAGGAAGCAACGTAGCAAATTCGATCCAGCCTACGGCAAGCAGTTCTTCTCCAGCTTAGAAAGCAATGATGTTACTACCTCACTGGGTCCCGTGTTTTTCGTCATCTACCGCCGCTTTTACGGTCATGGAGGCGCACACAACATTGGGCTGACCGCTCCCCTGCGATATTCTGGAATTAGTTCATTTCCGGCA
>ERZ773045.1288-NODE-1288-length-11410-cov-14.991722_pt1 | contig 11410 bp, 8 predicted proteins | sample MGYA00580635_ERZ773045 | MGnify/ENA primary metagenome ERZ773045 (study PRJEB29015, sample SAMEA2738115) | human oral metagenome | biome: human oral; feature: human-associated habitat; material: saliva | place: China | collected 2261 ...
CTGCATTTTTTAAAAGTATATCGTTCAAGGTTTGTACATTGACTTTGTTGTCATATGCCTTAACCTCTTCCCATTCCATGGTAGCGCCCACCTGTAACGCCGCCCCTTGAGCCACGTCTTTCACACGAGCCACAACCTCGTCGAGACGAATGCGACTGGAAGAACGAATATACCATTGAGTGCACGCATAATCCGGAACGATGTTCGCCGCCTTGCCGCCATCAGTGATAATCCCGTGCATGCGAACCTCAGTCGGCACATGCTCGCGCAAGTACTCCATGCCGTTAAAGAACAACAATACCGCATCAAGAGCGCTGATACCCTTCTCTGGAGCAATCGCCGCATGAGCAGACTTGCCGTGGAACTTGATATTCACGAGATTGAGCGCCAAAGACTTGCCATCTACCGTCGTCGTATCGCTGCCGTGCATCATGAAAGCAAGATCTAAATCGTCAAATACGCCTTCCCGAGCCATAACGAGCTTGCCGCTAGCCGTTTCCTCTGCAGGCGTACCGTACACAACTAGCGTACAAGGCGCCTTTAACGTACGTTTCAAAGCTATGGCCGCCGTACAGATAGATGGACCTTGTAAATTGTGACCACACGCATGGCCTAAGCCTTCAAGAGCATCGTACTCGCAAAGCAAACCAATCTTAGGACCGCCACCGTTTACGTGGTACACCGCTCTAAAAGCAGTCTTAAGGCCACTTACCTCACGGTCTACGGTGAAACCTTCCTTCTCTAATAAATTCGTCAACAACTCATGGGCTTGGAACTCTTCGTTCCCTAGCTCAGGATGATCGAAAATGAAATCGTTCAACTCCTTCATGGGCTGTCTTAATGATTCAATTTCTTGTAAAAGCTGACTCATTACTACCTCCTATATATACACCATAAAACTTAACTATAACTACCAATACAAGTCTAACTATAACTACGGATATAAGTCTAAAGGACTTCTATCTAATTAGATAACACAGCTAACCTGTGTAACTCGTATACCTAACTTTATCTTCCATACACTTTGATGTTCCGTATAACGGAACGTTATTCCATATAATGGGTAAAAAATAAAATTATAAGGTCGCTCCCATTTGTTTAGAAATGGTTTGACCTAATGTCATCATGACAGATAGATACTCGTTGACGCGCTCTTCTGTGTAGTCCCCGATAGGACCAGAGATGGTCATCACCGCCTCTAGCTTATTGCCAAAGGAGAAGATAGGAACCGCCATCGATGCCGCATCAGGCACTCGATTGCCTCGTGTTACCACATATCCATCATGACGAATTTGGGTGCTTTCACTAGCACTCATATCAGCATCCTTGAAGCCCCCTAGATAGGCCCCAAAAATCTTGCCTGCCGCCCCTTTAAAGATAGGGTACACCGTGCCGATCTTGATATCATTACGCAAGGGCTTGTCCGCCGCAACGCGCTCGATACAGATGCGATAATCGCCCTGCGCCAAGAACAAATTCACGGACTGCTGTAGCTGATCGCGGATAGCCACCATGAATGGCTGTGCAATGGCACGCACATCCAAAGACGTAAGGAAGGACTTTGCCATAGGCAAAACGCCCCAAGACAACTGATACTTCTTGTCCCGATTGAACTCAACCCAATGATGCGCCTCAAAGGTCTTGAGCAACCGATGGACCGTCGTCTTCGGCAACGCCGTCCCATTCGCCAACTCAGTCACACCAAGCGGGCCCGCCTCTAACAACCTGAGTATCTCAATACCACGCTCTATTGATTGAACCATATTCATTTCCAAAGAAACGCACTAACTCGTTAAAGCCTAAACGTTTCGTTCTTCTATTAAAACTAATACCAATATATATAATTTGTTTGATTATACATAATACCTCTGAATGGGTATTGTGCAATTAACTCATTATAAATATAACAATAACACATTCATGAAAAATTTAAAAATAACTAAGATGCATAGATAAAGCGAGTAATTAATCAGAATTGATCAATCACTCGCTATATGAATAGTAAATATACAATTTTTTGAAAACACTAACTATAACAGTCTAATAAATTTAGATCTATTTATCTATAGTTTCAAGGTTATACACCTAGTACGCTTATAGTTATTCACCAAGCAAACGTTCTACTAAGTCCAGCCAGATAGACACGCCATTTTCTAAAGCACTTGTATCAAAGCTCATATCAGGATGGTGTAAACCTGGTCGCAAGTTGCAACCAAGCCCAAAGAAGCCTGCTTTTAAGCTTGGCTTTTCAACGGTGTAAAAGAAGAAATCTTCACCACCTGGCGTATAAATAGGTTCAACACAGTTACTTTCACCAAGAACAGCAGAAATAGACTCGGCCAATAAAGCCGTAGCTTCATCATGTAACTCTGCCGCAGGAATACGGAACGAGTCGCGAACTTCAACAGTAGCACCAATAGAAGCAGCGGCCCCCTCAATGGCAGGTAAAAATTTGGCGCAAAGCTCATCCATCGTTTTATTATATTGAGCACGTAAATCCCATGTAACAACGGCTTCTGCTGGAATCGCATTGGTTACACCAGAATCACAAAGGAATCGTGTCGCCTTAACACTATAATTATCAGTTGGCTTCAAATGAATTGCGTTGACTGCATTAACCGCTTGAACGGCAGCATCCAAAGCATTAATTCCTAAATGTGGCCGTGCACCATGAGCTGGCTTGCCATGGAAAGCAATGACCATACGGCAAGACGATGCATAGTGAATAGCTGGACTAGCCTGGCCATTTTCGGCCTCTTCAAATGGACGTACATGTGCACCAAAGATATATTCTACATCATCAATGGCACCACCTTTAATCATACTAGTTGCACCAGAGCCAAGCTCCTCAGCTGGTTGGAATAAAATCTTTAACTTACCACGTTTTACCAATTGCTGTTCTTTAATAATTTGCGCTGCAGCCAACAACATAGACATATGTCCATCATGCCCACAAGTATGACGAGATACATGCTGACCATCAATGATATGACCGAGTGCATCCATGTCGGCACGAAGTGCCACTACAGGACCAGGCTTTCCACTATCATAAATGCCAATAATACCTGTCTCTTCACCTACATTGCGTGTTACATCATATCCATAACTTTCCAACTTTTCTGCTAAAAATGCAGAAGTTTTAAACTCTTGAAAGCCTTCTTCAGGAATTGTATGTAAATAATTATAGAAATCTAATACTTCACTCATCGCTAATACCTCGTTCTATAGAATACTGCCTAATACATTAATTATACTACACAAATATCTGCTTTCAACTCGGTTATAATAAAAACTTTTAATGATATATATAACTTTTGTGAATAATACTCTTGCATGTCACATTATTTCTACTATATACTTATAGTCATATAACTCTAAGTGTTTTATATAGGAGGTTGAAAATCATGAGTGACCCTAACAATGAGAAAAACTATACTCAATTCACCAAGAAGGTAACCATCGGTTGCTATATCGCATTAGCTGTAGCAATCCTATTCTTCTCAGGATTACTTAACAATGTGGAAGGCTTTAAATGGCTCTCTGCATTAGACTTTGCGACTATTTCTGGTAAATTTGGTACCATGGCCCATCCTGCAAAAAACACCTTTATCGGTGAAGGTGGTGTCAGCGCTCGTGCAGGATTCCTCTTTGCCTTGAGCTTAGCTCCAACAGTTATGTTGGCCTTAGGTGTGCTTGAAATCTTAGAGCACTATGGTGCAATCCGTGCAGCCCATAAATTAATGACACCATTATTAAAACCTATCTTAGGTATCCCTGGATTAACTGGCCTTGCGATGATTACTGACTTACAAAGTACAGATGCAGGTGCTGCGATTACCAAAGACCTTTACGACAACAAGCTTGTTGATCGAAAAGAATTAACAATCATGACAGCATGGCAATATAGTGGTGCTGGTATGATCAACAACTACGTAGCCATTGGCTCTGCATTATTTGGTTACTTAACAGTACCTATCATCCTTCCACTAATCGTAGTATTTGTTATGAAGTTCTTCGGTGGCGTAGTATGCCGAATTGCGCTTAATACAATCTTCAAGGGGGATTTCCAAGATGAGCAACAATAAAGAAACAAACAATCCATTTGATATATTTATTCGTGGTGCACGAAAAGGTTTTACATTAGCCACTCAAAACTTATTACCTAATGTATTAATGGCATACACACTTGCCGAGCTATTACGTATCTTAGGTATCATGGCATTTTTAGGTAACCTATTTGCCCCTGCAATGGCACTATTTGGTCTTCCTGGTGAAAGCGTAACTATCTTATTAACAGCTTGGCTATCCTACTCTGCTGGTATCGGTGTTGCAGTTAACTTACTTTCCAATAATACACTTGATATGACACAAGTGACTATTCTGGCTCCAGCACTTCTCTTGATGGGCTCCCAAATTCAATATATGGGCCGTCTCTTGGGTGTAGTTGAAGTACCTAAAAAATACTGGCCAATGCTTATGACAATCAGTATTGTAAATGCATTGATCTCCATGGTTATTATGAAAGCTTTTGTGTAATACATTAGCAATTCTAAATAATTTAAATCAAATACAGTATCATACATAAACTAAAAGGCAGTACTACCATAAAATATGATAGTACTGCTTTTTTACGTTTAACTTTATGATTAATTAATACAAAACAAGTTAGCATACCTCAAGTAAAGCTTGTATAGTAGCATTGCTCAAATCGCATAGTATACATGTTGAATATTAATTCCAAGTATGTTTTAATGAAGGCAAATACTATTCGATTATAAAAGCAATAAATATCTATCCTTTATTAGAGAAGTCTACTATATTTACGCTACCTAATAGGTCTTTACTACCATGCTTATATAAATCTTAAAACACATCATGGTAGCTTTTTTATTACGTAAAGGAGTATAGATTATGAGTAAGGAGAAGTTAGAGTTTGTAGAACCAGTTGATACAAACACAGATAATGAGTACTCGAGAGAATCTGTGCCATTATCGGCAAGGAAGTCCTGTTTTTCTCTCACCATTGTTTGGACTGGATTCGTTTTTCTTGTTACTAGCATGATGGCTGGCGGCGGCTTAGCTGCGGGACTGACTTTCAATGAGTTACTATTAGCCATGATTCTAGGCAATATTTTCTTATGTATCATTGCAGGGCTAGTGAGTGTTATTGCCTATAAAACAGGCCTCACCTTCGCCCTTTTGACTCGATACAGTTTTGGTCAGGAAGGATCTAGAATTGCATCTCTCTTCGTTCCTATCGTTAACCTAGGTTGGTACACGATTCAAGCGGCTTTATATGGACATTTTATTGCTCAAGTATTCAACCTTTCCTACACAGGCGAAGTCATTGCGATGATGCTCAGTGCGGTTATCATGGGTATCTTTGCAGTTCTCGGTATTAAATCTCTCGCCGTATTCGGCTATATTGCGATTCCGTCTATCGTATTCCTTTCACTAGGAACAGCGGCTCGTTCCGTTCAAACAATCGGCGGCTGGCAAGAATTATTTAACTATGTCCCATTGCAACCTATTGATTTACTATCAGGTATTACTATCGTTATCGGCACGTGGATTCTATCTACTGCTACATGTATCGCCGATATTATGCGCTATGGTAAAAGCAAGAAGGATGTTATTACAGCCAGCACCATTGGTCTATTAGGTGGCAATACGTTGATGATTAGCTGCGGTGCTATTGCAGGCGTAGCTATGAATGATGGTGACCTAATCAACGTACTCTTAAGCTTTGGCCTTGTATTCCCAAGCTTATTATTGTTGACTACAAACATCTTTACCACAAATGGTGCAAACCTCTATTCCACATCATTGAACCTAGCAAACTCTTTCAAACTAAACAGAAATATGATGCTAGCCGTGCTCATCGCTATCTCTGCATTAGCAACAATGACACAACCATATAAAATCGATTCCCTCTTTGTATTCTTAAGTACATTAGGCATTATCGTTCCACCACTATGCGGTATTATCTTAGCGGACTTTTACCTAGTGCATCGTGGAAAATACATCGATTACCACAAAGCGACTTTCAAAAAATGGAATCTAGTTCCATGGATCACTTGGGCCATCGCGTTAGTGTGCGTGAAATTCATTCCATTCGGCCTTCCATCCTTGAACGGAATTGTAAGCGGTGCCCTACTGTACGCACTCATTACGTATATTGTGAAACCTAATGTCGTTAGTGAAAGCAAAGGGTGATTATCATGGCAATTCATAAACTATCTGCTATACTAGGCACAATCATTATGGGCATTGGATCCTTTATTACCTGTCTAGCCACCAATGAAAGCACCATTACCCTTGGTAATGGTATGCTAGTCGTGAGCATTATCATGATGGGATTTGGGTATTCTAAATGGCAACCATAAAATAACTTACAAAAAGGGACTGCAACTAGAATGCGGTAAAACCGCATTCTGTTACAGTCCCTATCTATTAGCGATTAGTCAACATTGCTTTGATTTCTGCAAGTTCCGCTTTTAATTCAGCATTCTCAGCTTTAATCATATCCATTTCTTTAGCAAGATTTTTAGTATTGGCTTTAACACCTTTGTTAGAATCACCAACACGAACAGATACACCACCATTAAGCATATGCTCACTACCGATAGTTGTACCTAGATGTACTAATACATCTTCGTTTGGTTGGTATGCAATACCAATAGCCCCGGAAGTGGAGCCCTTATATTGACCAAAGGATGTAGCTGCAACGAACTTATGGTTTGCATCATAGTCTAAGTATTTAAGACCAGATAATGCCGCATTAGCCGCACCTGCTTTTGCAATACGTTGATCAGTATAAGAGTTAGCTTCGTTGAATTTAGTGTCAGTATAAGACTTGGATTCATTTAAGATAGTATTCCCACCGATTTTACCTTTCAATTCAGCAATATCATTTGTATTGATATTAACTTGAGAACCAAGTTCATTCAATTGTTTTACATTCACTGCATCGGTATCAGCAACACCAGCTTTTACACCATGAATGATTTGATTACCTGCATCAATATTAGTAGTTGTAAAACGTACTGTTGCATTATCATCGGATGCTTGCATACCATAACCAGTATAAGATGCTTGTTCCAACGTATCAGTATTTTCGATAGTCATACCGTTGGATGTTACACCCGTATTTACGGAACCATCGAATACACGGATACCTGTTTTATCTACAACGTTACGTTTATCGCCAGATCCAAATGTAGCGGAATTCATATCAGTTAACGTTTTACTTACCGCTACTTTGTAATCATGACCTGTGGATGTAACCACGGTATTGTCACCAGCTGTAACTGTGGTAATAGTATCTTTATCAGTAATATTACTTGTAGCGGCAGCGATGGAATCTTTTAACTGTTTTACATTTACACCATCGGTGTCATCTTCACCGGCTTTAACGTTGATAATTTTATTATTACCGTTATCTAAGCCGTTGCTAGTCAGTTCACTATAATGACGAATCCCATTGCCATCTGCATCAGTAGTAATCTTTTGGGCACCCACATTGCCTCGGATCATATATGTATTACCATATCCATCATAGTTATTAATAAACCCTGGTCGTATAACTATATAGTTCTTATACGGACCAAATTGCTCCTCCTTACCGTCCATGATTTGAATTAAGCTAGAGCCGATCATGGTATTACTAGAAGCGAGCACTCCTCTGCTTGAATTATAATTCAAGTTAAGACCTGTACCACTAACTGTCACAGTGCTAGATGCACCATCTGGATATGGTTCTGTGTATTCAACACTATTCGCATGAGTGTTAAGACCAGAACCAATTGCCATCATAATTCCTAACATAATTAATTTCTTTTTCATTTTCGTTTTCGTTTTCTCCTTTAATAAGAAACAATATATGATACTATACTTCTTATTCGTATCATACCTATATATTAAATATTTGAAAATCAAGTTAAAAAAAGAGTACCCGAAGATACTCTTTTATTAGTAGTAATAGTATCACTTTTATGCTTGAGTGTTAGCTGGAACTAATGCATCAACAATTTTCATCAATTTTTCGATTTGAGCATTTTGCTCTTCTACTGTTGTTTCCAATTGTTTGATTTTATTCATCATGTTCGCTTTGCTATGATATGTATCTTTAGCATCAGTACCAACTTTGTAAGTTACACCAGCATTAATAGTGGAATCAGAACCATTCAAAGATGTACCTAATGTAAACATCAAGTTTTCATTAGGTCTGTATGCTGCACCAATAGCTACAGCTGTACTACCTTTGAAATGACCAACACCAGCCATAACATCCACTTTATGTTCAGGATCATAGTCTAATGGATGCATAGCAGCTAATGCAGACGCACCAGCGATACCGTGACGTGCTTCTTTTTGGTTGTTACTAATTACACGATTATAGTTGCTGTTGTTAGTATCAATTTTATTTGCTAGATCATCGATACGTGCTTTGTTATCAGCGATTTTAGTACTATTAGCTTTGATAGCATCAGTATTATCTTTGATTTGGTCTGTTACTTTACTATCAATAGTCACATGATAATTAGTGGAACCATTTGTATTGTAGCTAGGTTTCACATGTAAACCATCACCAACAGATACAGATGTTTTAGCTTCTACCACATCAACTTTCAATTTAGCGATGTCACGAGCATTACCTTTCATACCTGTTTCAGTTGTATTAATTTGGTCGATTGTTTTATCGTCCAATGCTACAGTATAATCATGACCAGTGTTAGTCACTTTAATACGGTTACCTGCTTTTACAGTAGTGATAGTATCTTTATCATTGGAGGACATGAAGTCTTTCAATTGTTTTACATTCACTGCGTCTGTATCAGCAACACCAGCTTTTACACCATGAACGATTTGATTACCTGCGTCGATATTAGTAGTTGTGAAACGTACTGTTGCATTATCATCGGATGCTTGCATACCAGAGCCCGTATAGCTAGCTTGTTCTAATGTGTCAGTATTTTCGATAGTCATACCATTAGAGGTTACACCAGTATTTACGGAACCGTCGAATACACGAATACTACCTTTATCGATAACATTGCGCGTATCACCAGAACCAAATGTAGCAGAAGTCATATCAGTTAACGTTTTACTTACTGCTACTTTGTAATCATGACCTGTGGATGTAACCACTGCATTATCGCCAGCTGTAACAGTTGTAATTGTGTCATTGTCAACGATATTGCTTGTAGCAGCCGCAATGGAATCTTTCAATTGCTTCACGTTAACTACATCAGTGTCTGCTTTACCAGCAGCCACATCGTGTAATTGACGACCGCCAAAGCTGATATTTTCCTTAGTGATATTGATAGGGTCGCTATCATTATCCGCTAAATAGATCCCTTTAAGGGAATAATCTGCGGATTCATTTTTAGACGTATCACCAAAGTGAATGTGATCATTCTGCATAGCACTATATGTATTGCCTTCAAATACATTAAACCCTCGATTATTCATACTGGAACCGGAACCATTAGGGTCTTTCACAGTTACCCCTGTTGCAGTGATATCTGTTTCAATGTTAGTAGAAGAACCACTGAAGTTTGCAGAATTAATTGCGACATCAGGTGTTAAGCTTACATTGAATGTTGGTTCCGCTGGCATACCATTTTGACCCGGTGTTGCAGATTTTACTACAGTGATGTTCGGACCTGCTGTTACATTTGTGATAGTATCGTTATCTTTAAGAGCACCGATTTTATCATTTAGTTGTTTCACATTAACAGCGTCAGTATCAGCTACGCCTGCTGCAACACCTTCAATCTTTTGATTGCCGGCATTGATACCAGATGTAGTGAATTTGATATTACCATGCTCGTTAGCTACAGTCATACCGTTCAAATCATAATCAGCAGTGAACTTTTTAGTGATGTTATTACCATAATCATCAAATTCTTCTTCGCCGTTGATTTTAGAGATAGTAAGTTTATCCTTTGTTAAACGAGAACCATTGTACTCATCCATACTACCTTGGAATAAACCACCTTCCAAACCAAGTGTAATATCATGATCATGTTCATCTGTTGAGTAGTCGGATAAGGATATATGACCAGATGAGATAAAGAGTTGCTTACCTTCTTTATCATTCATACTAATTGCACCGGCACCCACGCTTGTACGATACTCCTCTTTACCATTTTTAGTTCGTATCATTTCCGTACCATCATATGCCATCCTACTGATTGTAGTCGTGTCAGGGGTTGATGTATCAACTCTTTTCATAGCGACTGTTGTCCCACTGATGTAACCGGAATCATAAAGAGTTGATCCAGTTGGGTGGACCTTCTCTACTAATCTAATAGATTCTAAGCCAGTTAAATCTTTTTTAAGCACCGGTCTTGAAGTAGTTGTGCCATCTGGCTGTCTTTCAACATAAGTACCAATATTAGTTGTATTAATAAGGTAATTCACCCCATCAACATCATCATAAGCAAATACAGATGGTACTGTCATCGCACCTAAAATTAAAGCTGTTAATAAAGTTTTCTTTTTCATAATAGATTTCTCCCTTAAACGAATATATAGAATCTATATATGGCTTATCCATATATCCCCTAATTCTATAAATACAAAATTACATAGTTAAATCTAAACCAAGGTGACTCATGTGTTTGTTCAAATAGTTCTTTTAATTACATTATTTTCCTTCTTATACGCTCTACCTCTCTCATACTATAAGATTCGATAAACCCCAAATTATTCAAATTAATATACTTTGAATAAAATTCATGAAAAACATCATATATCTCAATGGCGTATTCTCTATATTCATTTCAATACCATAAACGATCAATTTTATTACCATTTGATAAAAAATGCCCTTGAACATAGGTAAATACCGAAGACAAATGATTTTCCTTAAAATGATAGTTATTATAACTTAATATCACAGCTATTATAAGGGGTTATATATATTACGTCAATTATTATTTCATTTTATATTCATTTTATATTCACTTTATTTTTACCTTGTTTTGATTAGAATTACATCACTTATACGCCACAATTTTTATAAATTGCCATATCTGATTCTAATTTTATCTAGATTCCCCTCTGATATGACATGGATCATAGGCTTTGTATTGTCATTATCAAAGAATAGTGCCAATACATCTAATACCGTTTTAGTTGACACATAAAACTGTCCTTTTACAGCAAAGAGAAAAACATATGAAAACAGAGCTATCTCATAATAAGATAGCTCTGTATAAGAGTGAAAAGCTTTTAGGTGTATTTATGATCACCTTATTTTTTGTCTTCCCTATTATATTTTTCTCCCTATATATCCTCCTTTTCTCTCCCCTTTTAACTCTACTTTCACCCCTAACGTGTTATCTCGTTAGGTCTCTCCAGGCGATAAATAGTTCGGCCACGACTTGTGGGTTTTGGCTGA
>ERZ773045.1291-NODE-1291-length-11392-cov-8.055570_pt1 | contig 11392 bp, 8 predicted proteins | sample MGYA00580635_ERZ773045 | MGnify/ENA primary metagenome ERZ773045 (study PRJEB29015, sample SAMEA2738115) | human oral metagenome | biome: human oral; feature: human-associated habitat; material: saliva | place: China | collected 2261 ...
GTTTGCTGTGTTTATTGCTACATATAACTAGTCAACTCGTCAACCCCAGACTCGTTATAGCGCCTTACTTTCGTTTGCTGTGTTTATTGCTACATATAACTAGTCAACTCGTCAACCCCAGACTCGTTATAGCGCCTTACTTTCGTTTGCTGTGTTTATTGCTACATATAACTAGTCAACTCGTCAACCCCAGACTCGTTATAGCGCCTTACTTTCGTTTGCTGTGTTTATTGCTACATATAACTAGTCAACTCGTCAACCCCAGACTCGTCAACTAAACTTTCATGTATTAGTTTTTTACCCCTAACATTTTTTAGTATCTCATCACTTGACACGAAAGGATCTTATACCTATTTTTACGAGCGTTAAGAATAAAAACCTAGATTACTATCTTAATATTTAACTGTACAATAGGATTATAAGGTAAAAACGTTCAATTGTTACAAATATAAACCACAGATAAACATTCACTAGCCTTCCTAACCCCAAAAGGCTAGCCCTAATGTATATCTGCTAACAATGTCACTTATGGATAAATTTTACAAACGACCAACCTGTGCGATCTTCACAACTTGTATTGAATTTCCTTTGCTAGCTGGCAGTAGCGGACTTGGCAAAGATAGTCCACACCATGGCGGAGAGGATCAAAAAGCAAAGCCAAACCCTTTTGAGTATAATCAATGTTTGGAGGATCAAAAATGGAATGAAGAAGTTTAAGTAAAAAGCGAAGATGAAAAGGTATGATTTATTATCCCTGTGTGGTTTGATGACCATGATAGGGCTTGCAGCATGTAGTGATAATGAGAACAATGCACTTGTTTCAGAGTTTGATGGATATGTTAACAACCTCGTTGTTACAGTTGATAACAATCGAGGTGCTGGTCCGGATACGCGTCAGCTGATACTTGATGACGATAACAATGTCATTTCTAAGTGGGCTAAGAATGACAAACTCTTCGTTTATAATCTCTCAGATAATAATGGTAGCAAACAAACAACCTATAGTTTGGTTGAGACGAATGGTGATGGTACCAAGCAAACTACCTATAGAGGAAAGGTGAAAAGTCATAATAAGGTGAAGAAAGGTGATATCTTTACTTTCTTCTATCCGGGTAGTGGTCTGGAAGAAGGTTCTATCGGTCTGGTAAGTAATATCATAACTTCAGAAAGTAATCAAGGTGTGACGATTTCTTATCATGACCAATCATCAACAATAACAAACTTTGTGTCACTTGATTTAAAGAAACAGGATGGTACATTAGAGACCATTGACAAAAAGTTCGACTTTAATTGGGGTACTGATGTACTAAAGACAGTTCCTGTTGATAAGGAGGACATCAAGCTAAAGCCAAGTCTAAAGCGTAAGATAGCCATCTGGGGATTGAAGTTTAAGGTCACTGGCGACCCCAGTAGTAGCGGTGAGATTGCAGATATCGATAGTGTGAAAATCAATGGGCTGCGCTCGTATGATGTTCTTGACCTCAGCAATGGAGAATTTGTCGGTACGAATGATGAGAAAGAATATGCAATTACGATTGCCAATAAAGACAAGACGAAATTACAACTTACTAATGGCTATGTATGGGTAGCACTGCTAGCTGAGAATGCTGAGACAAAGTTTACTATAACGCTCTACACGCAACAGGGTGCCTTTACAAAGACAGCTACCAAGAAGTTTGAGACCGATTATGACTATCGTACTGTCATCACGGTTGAGAAGGTTGTACCACAACCATACGTTGAAGTAAATAATGTGAAGTGGGCAACGGGTAACTTCATACATTATAAGACTGGCTCAGCTGAGTATTGGGGTATCGCACCAGCACAATGGTGGATAAGCAGCTATGGTGAGAACCCAACGAGTGTTAATAAAGCCGATAATCAGGACATAAAATATGATGGATTAGGTTCGCAAAACTGGTTTATTGACAATCACATTGGTAGATTCACACAGACGGAGGATGATATTGACCTCTTCCAGTGGGGGGTCATTCAGGATGCACTGAAGTTTAATGGCGTTTATTACCTCCAAGGTACGAACTTCGACATGGCAGGTAAATACTATAAGAATAGGGGTGGATTGGTACATGTCAACGAGACGAGCAACAGAACAGAAGCTACTCATGGTGACATCGTAAGGTATTACACCGAACATGGGCAAAAGCATTACCACTATCAGTATCCGACAGATGCAGATTTTAATGCGTTATTCTCGGCAAACACCAGCATTCCTGCTTATTGTTACACCGATAAGGGTAATAAAATCTATGGAGCTTACTTCAGTGATACAAAGTTTAGTGGTACGGCACCAAAATTCCCAACGGGAAGAAAGATATGGAAATATCAAGATGTGACGGGACTTGTTCTGGCGAATCAAGGTTTGTTCCTCCCTATTGGTGGACGTCGTCCAATAAACAGTGCTTCTGTAGAGTTCCGTCATGTTGCCTATAACAGCGGATTCTATGGACAGTACTATACATCGCAAAGTACAACTTACTCCATTCCACATGGTGTGTTCTTTGGTGCAGCATTCAAAATGAATATCGCTGTGCCATCAAAAGACCAAGGAAGCAATATCCGCCCCGTATATGTTGGAGCAGAAAATAATGATGAGACGCAACCAATTGATGCCGCCAAGTTCGCAGCCTTCAGCAATATTATTGATGTCAACGGCCGTAAGCATTAACAGCAACTGATGGCTACGGAATAATCGATTTACTTCTTAACCACTATAAACAAGGTTCCCGCCATGCTGGATTCAATCCTGACATGGTGGGAATTATTGTTTGTGAATGGTTTGATGGATGTGATTTTAACTATAGATAACGCTCGCAGAAGATTAAATAAAAAGTTAAAAACAATAAAATATGAAATTGTTGTGATAACTTTTAGTAACTTTGCACCGAAATTAAAGCAATAGGGATAAAAAACGTATTATTTAATTGGTATCTGTTATCAATTTTTAGCATTCAAGATAAAATCAATTTTTACAATAGTTATGAAAAGAAATGTATTAACGACAGTAGAAGCTTTTGCAATAGGCAAGAAGCAAGCCTATTTGAAACCATGGTGCTCAACATATAGCATCGAGGCTGAATCAATGATTTGTGCAAGTGTGACTAGTGACGCAGACAATGAGGATTTAAATAATAATTCAAGCGACCCTTGGAACACAGGGCAGGGTGATTAATCGAAGCTGTTAGCATCGGTTACATTTATGAATTATTACAAATGCGGCTAAATCTGTTTTGGTCGTTTATGTGAAAATAAATAATTAACTTAAGAGTTTTAATAAGAATTAAAGATAAAAAGAATGAAAAAAAGAATTCTTTTGCCTGCTATTTGCATGGTAATATCACTTTTTGCGACATCTTGCTCTTCTGATGATAGCGAATATACAGCAGAGAAAGAGCCAATGGTAACGCTTACAGTTTCTGCAGGAACTGATGAGGACGCTCCTGAGTCAAGAGCTGTACTTTCTGAGGATGATGCTTCAACTAGCCCATGGAAGTGGGAGACAGGTGACCAGCTATTGTTTGTGTCAACCAATAGTGCGGGTAAGAAGGTAGCGAGCAAGCTTACATTAAAGTCAACAAAAAATAACGACCGCAGTGGTGAGTTTGAGGGAGAAGTACCAGCGAGTGGTTTGACAACTGGTACAAAGTATCGTTTCTTCTATATTGGTAAGACCGCCGATGGTAGTGCTGACAGAAAAATCAGCGACGAGGAGGCTAATGCTGGTTCTATCGATATCGACCTTACAAGCCAGACGGGTAACCTTGCTGACTTAAAGCGTAACTGTGTATTGACAGGTGAAGCTAAGATTAACGTTTCTAATGGAAAGGCAACAGTGGCTGAAGGTGTTAAATTGTCAAACGTTTTTGCAGTAGCTCACTTTAACATCAAGCCAAATGACGGCACTACGATAACCAAAGTTGGACTTCGTGGTAAGGGTGTCTATCGCTCTGCAAAAGTTAACTTGGCAAACGGAACCGTAACAGGCGTTTCTGAGATTGGTACAGTGGCTGACCCAGATGAGAATATCTTCTTTAATGGTAAGACTGACTTTTATGTGACCTTCGTTCCTGGTAACGTAGCTCCATCTTTCGATGGCTATTATGCTGATTCATATACGAGTGTAGTTACTGAAAAGCCACAGACACGTAACTATGATGCAAGCAAGTCATTTGTTTATTATAACGGGTCTAAGGCAAGATTCTCTGTAAGTGACACCAAGCAGGTAGCTATTACCAATGGTAATATGCAGTATGTTATGCCTATTGCAACCTACACATACGACTTGAATACAAGAAACCTCAAGGCAAATTCTCTCATCAGATGGAAGAAGGATGTTGCACTTAAAGTCACTGCTTCACGTACTGTACAGCCAGGTTACTATCAATTAGCATCAGAGCAGTGGGAGATGGCAATGCCAAAAACTTCCAGAAAAAATGCAACTTATGATATTGAAACTATAACGGTGGGGGGTGATATATATGCTTCTCCTGAAAAGTATCGAATTTTCGATTTGCCATCATGGGGAACTCTCGACAAGCCAACATTGCTCAATAATACATTTTCTGCTACAAGTGATGAAGAAGTAAAGAAGTACGACTATGGTCATAAGTTGAAAGTTGGAAACCAAGAGACACGTGTCATGACTTCAGACGAGTGGGAGTATCTTATGCCTACTAATTACGATAACGGTTTGCCAACTAATAATCGAACATGGAGAGCATCTGGCGTAAAAGCTGCTAAATGGATCAGATGTCATATTAAAGCATTATATGAACAGCGTGATGACGAGCCTGTATGGTTGCGTGGTATTCTTATCTTCCCTGATGATATGCCATATTCAGAGGCTAAAGCATTGTTTAAAGAATCTAATGTTACCTTTGGTGTTAAGTCAAAAGCAGATAATAACGAAACAACATTTGAAAAGATTAGAGAAAGTGGTGCCGTGTTTATCCCATTCTCAGCTTATAGAGCGGGTGGTAGCAACAGGTTAGTACAATGGGGCGTACATGGTAATTATGCAACGACCTCACGTTATAATCTTTGGAAAAGGGTTTATCATCTTAAAATTACACCTTATTTTGGTGATGGAGTTAACTTCAGAGTCTGGACAGATCCAGATCAGGGTTGTGCAGTCCGTTTGGTACAGGATCTTTAATTTCTTTATCCGGTAACGTTCGGATTATATAAATAAGAATCGGTCATTATGATTTCTTGCTGTCTTAAGGCAGTACGAGGTTGTAATGACCGATTTGCATTATAAAGACAGGGTAACATAGTAGCTAATTTTTTAGTGGCACCAACCCCTCACAGATGTGGCTGGTGAACCAATCTTACAGAGGTCCTACAGATTCAGACTTATATGTGAAGTCATGATTTAACCTTTGAAGTCCCAGAACTTACTCACATATATTTCGTTTTTCATCACTTCTAATCTTTCCCATTTGCTTTTACTCGTGCAATATCCTTTAAATACAAAAAAAAGTTGTAACTTTGCACCAAATATTATTTTTAGATTTATCGGGGCGATTGTATTCTATATTAAATGCCCATAGGACAACAAACAACAAATATGAAGAAATCAAGCTTTTGGTTTATGCCATTCATCCTTTTGATGGCAGTAATCTTTTTTTCAGGATGCTCTAAGGAAGTTAATTAAACTATTGATGACGACAATGCGCCTGCTGGCAAATACACAATCCTCGCTTATAAGGATGGTGTGCAGAAAGCAAAGTGGGTTTTAAACTATAACGGCTCTACCTATACGATGGCTGAAGGCAATGCTGAACAATATCTGCCTGCAGGCACCTATAAATTCTATGCCTTCAGTGATAAAGTGTCGTTCGCAGATGGTAAGATTGTAAAGTCTCTTACGAATGCAAGTGAAAATGCTTTGTATTTTGAGGGTGATTATATTTTGTGTGTGCGGTAGATAAGGTAATCACCATCCGCAAAGATTGTAAATTCATTTGTCAGAGCTTCGTTCAGTGTACCCTGCCAAAGTTCGTTGAAGGGATAAGCGTCCCATTTAAGGCCGTTGCTCGACATCTCTTTACAGGTTGCATTAAAGATGCTAACTTGCTGTCCGGGGAAAGCGTCAAAGCGAGTAGTGCCCGATGCCACAACAAAGTAACCATAGTCCGTTACCATCACTGGGTCGATACCTAACTGTCGATAGTAGTAGAGCATGAGCGAGATGTTGCCCAAGGTATGATCCTCCCGTTTACCCGTTGCTCCAAGGTAACAGAAGCGAGGACGCGTATGCGTTGATGCATCCATCTTCAGGTGAGAGCGAGCAAAGAGCGTTGCCTTCGTCAGGTCGTTAAACTCCTGCTCAGAGATAGGGTGATAGATGTGGGCATAACGCTGTTTCAGTGTGTCAGAGAGTGAGTCGCCATCTCCGACCACAGCCGTTGGTTCAATCTCATATTCAAGGAGGTCCTCTAGTGCACCATCACAGACAATGAGGTTCTTCGCCGTGCGAAGGATGCGAAGTGGAAGGAGGTGAGTGGGGAAGTCGCCAGCAGCAAGGATGACGGAATTAAAGCCTCCCCCAACCCCTCCGAAAGGAGGGGAGTGCCTAACGGAGTGCTCGTTGGGAATGTGTTGGTGTTGTTTGTCCTTATTATTCTCTTTATTATTGATAATCATTTCTCTTGCTATTCTTGTTCTTTTCTTTCTCTCTTCCGAGATACTTTATATTCTTTTATTTTATTGCAGTAACCTTATTTTATTCTTTCTCTCTTCTGAGATACTTTATATCTTATTATTCCTTTCGATAACTTCTCCTTCAGCCTATGAATCTATTTTGAAGAACTCTGAAGGAACCTTATTCCGTTAGGCACTCCCCTCCTTTCGGAGGGGTTGGGGGAGGCTTCAGTGACCGTTGGTTCTGAGGGGTTGGGGGAGGCTCCTCCTCCACTTATAGTACCCTGCCACAGCGATAACGGCATAGAAGGCATAGAGTCCTGCGGTGAAAGGAATCTCTTTATATACATAAAGTCCTGCCAATTCGATGTCGACAACAATCCATATCCACCATTGTTCGATGTATTTCTTTGCTAACGCCCACAGTCCGATGAAGCTGAGTGCATTGCCGAAGCTATCTAATACCGGTACGGTAGAGTTCGTGAACTTGATGAGGATGATATAAAGTGCGGCCCAGAGAAGGAGGAAGACAAGCAGTGAGGGGAGTATCAACCGTCGAGGATAGTGTGTGATAGGAATCTCCTCCGCCCCCTTCTTCCTTCCAAACTTCCAATACAAAAAGCCATAGATGGCTGCTAAGGTATAGTATATCTGCATTCCAAAGTCCGCATACAGTCCTGCCTCGTAATAGACAAACATATAGATGACAGGCATAATAATCCCCGTCAACCAAAGCCATATACTCGCTTTGTATTCTTGATAGATGTAAATTAGGCCGACGATGCAGCCCAGCATGTCTAATGTCATAATGAATATGAAAGAAAAGCGATCAACAACAAACCAATAACAAACCAATAACAAACCAATAACAAACCAATAACAAACCATCCACCACCAACCGGCCCCTCCCCCTTCCCCTCCCCCGAAGGGAGGGGCGTGAAATGTACCGTATGCTTGTAGATTGCTTGTAAAAAAGAGTCAACACTCAAGTAGGACAACTTGTTTACATGTAAACATGTCTACTTGTAAACTCATGTTAATCACAAGGGGTGTCTCGCTACCTACGCCCCTCCCTTCGGGGGAGGGGAAGGGGGAGGGGCCAGTTGTTAGGTCTTGTTCTATTTAAAACTTCACCGCAACACTTCCCATCACATTAAACCCTGCCATTGGGATAAAACCAATCTGCGTATAACGGTTCTCGTTAGGATGACCGTTGTTGTCAAGGATTGAGCTATACACCCATCCGCTGGCTGCATAATGGCGATTGAAGATATTGTTGAGGTTCACACCGAAGACAGCTTCCTTCAGTCCAGCAATGTGCTTGCTTGGACGAAGGGTATAGCTGAGGTTGACATTCGTCTGTGAATAGCATGGCAACGAACGTGTCATGTTCTCGGTATTGTCGAGATACTGACGACTGACGAAGTTTGTATGCCATACTGCCTCAAAGCCTTTATAATGGAGATTGAGCATACCATTGAGTATGGCTGATGGTGAGAATGCCAAAGTAGAGTGGTTGTAATGAATTTTACGGAATGAAGACTCCCAATCAACGCTTGCCATCTCGTCAAAGTCCTTGATGATATTACGGCTCAGGGCAGCATTACCCTCAACGGTCAACCATGACAGTGGGCTCCAGCCTGCCTCAATCTCAGCACCCATACGATAGCTGCTCTTGATGTTTGTGGTAAGATTCTCACCGATATCACTCTGCGCACCAGTCTGTACAAACTGGTTGTTATAGTCCATATAATAGAGGTTCACCCCTGCTCTCCAGTTGCGACCATTGTATTGATAGCCCATTTCGATATCCATCATACGCTCTGGCGATGGTGCAGGATAACTACCGTTGTTGGTGAAGTTGTTACGTTCTGGCTCACGACTGGCATGCGCAATAGAAGCGTATGCCTTGTGACCACCACGATAATAGCTGATTCCTGCTTTCGGATTAACGAAGTCATAACGCTCGCTGATGTCTAAGAGCTGGTTCTGATAGCCACTTCCGACCTTATAGAAACGGTCGTTCTGACCATCGGTCATATACTCCACATGACGAATCTGCAGGTCCATAAATACGTTCCAATAGTCTGCAAAGTTGTATTTTGCCTTGAAGAATCCGCTGTAATCATACTTATGTGCCTTAGAGTCATAATACTTATAATCATTGCCACCAGCACGATACTTCGCATCTGCCTCCTCATTCTTTATATAAGTAAGGTAGCCGAAGTGACTGCCACGGAACTGCTGAAGGTTCAGTCCGCCCGTTACGTCCCAGTTCTCGTCCTTGTAATTGCTGGTGTAAACAATGCCGTAGGTGTGCTGTGACAAACCTTTCAGGCGTACGAAGTCAGACTTCTTGATAAACTTACCATTGCTATCGGTGAATGCCAAACCGAACTTCGCAAACTTTGTGTTATGCTTAAATTCGCTGTAATAGCCGTAACCGTAGGTGTAATGCAGGGTTACGTTATGACTCCAATGATTGGAAGGGTGGAAAGCAAACGATAAGAGGTTATGATTCTGATAGAAATTATCTGTCGTCTTGTTCCAGAATGAGCCGTCACGCATCGTGTAACGTGCTGTCTGGTAGTTGCCGTTTGCATCCTTAACGAAGGCTCCGTTAGCATCAGTCTGCAGGTATTCATAGAGTTGGTTGAATTTACCTAACCCTCTCTCGTACATGTCTTTATAGGTCATGATACCTGTCTTTGCGCCGTATGTACCATCCATCAAACTCAAGTCATTGCTACCCGTAACGACACCATTCCATGCCTGTCCAGTCTTCTCGAAGTTGCCGATGTTCTTGTAGCTGATGCGGAAGTTATCGCCCAACCATGTTAGTCCACCATAGTAAGAACCTGAACGTCCACTCGTTCCGTTGACATATCCGTCTGTTGCGGTCTCGTGATAGGCTCCATCGAAGATAAGATGATTGAAGAGCAGACCTGTAGAAAACTTCACACCAGCGTTATACGTATTGTATGAACCGTATGAACCACTCACCTCTACGCTTGGTTTTCTACTTGGTGCGCTCGTTGCCAACGACACCGAACCACCGAAAGCACCGTCACCATTGGTTGAAGTACCGATACCACGCTGTATCTGTACACTATTCATCAGCGATGCGTAAGAGTTCATGTTTGCCCAAAAGACCGTCTGATCCTCAGGCGAATTGAGTGCAACACCGTCTAAGGTGATGTTGATTCTACTGCCCGCAGCACCACGGATGCGCATTGCTGCCGTACCCGTTCCGAGTCCGTTCTCGCCCCAAGCTAATACGCCCGGTGTCTGTGAGAGGAGGAAAGGTAGTTCACGTCCACTCTTTGAAAACGCCTCAAGTTCTGTTTTTTTGATATTAGAAACAGCGTATGGTGCACTCTTTGGCGCACGTACACCTGCCACAACGACCTCATCAAGATGCTGTTGTTTCAGCGTGTCCGTCACTGTTTGTGCCTTAATAGCTGCCACGCACGTCAGTGCAGCAGTAAATAGGATAATTCTTTTCATATCCCAGGTTGATGATTTAAGAAAAAAGTATAAGGGGGAATCTTCCTACGACGGCATTATCCGTATCAGGTCAATGGGTATAATCTCAGCAAGCCCAAACAGGCAAGCACCCCTTAGTTTCCATTCTGAAAACCGATGCAAAAGTAATACTTTCTTATCAAACTGCCAAAAGTAATCTGTACAAATATCGTATGCGTGTGTTTATATTCGTGTCTTTCTATACGTGGAGTGATAACTCTTCTCTGACATGAGAAACTATTATACTTCTCACAATATAAGTTTTGTTTTGATTTGCTGTCACTTTTAACATTTCATCCTTTCCCTCTGTAATCTAATGAGTTAGCTTGTGTCTTTAAGTGATAGCAGTGACAGCAAAATTGAAATATGCAAAAAGGAAAGAAGATGCGAAGTAATTAAAACCATAGCTTATAGTAGTTCATAGCTGTTTTAGTTTACGAGTTCACGAGTTCACAAGTTAATTGTTGTGATAATAATTTGTGGCATTCGCGTAATTCGTAGTTTGTTTTATTATTCTGTCTTTATTTGTCTTTATGTCATTCTGTCTCTTTTTGTCCTTCTGTCTTGTAAAGATAATTCTAATATCGAAAATCAGAAAGGCGTTAATAAGCTTTCAATTAACGCCCTTTTAGCTTGTAAAAGATGCCCTTTAAGCCCCTTACTAACGCCCTTTTAGGGTCTTATTAAGCACCTTTTCTGTATCGCCTTTGTAACTAATTGAATTTCTGACTGTTGCAAGCTTGCTTTTTACACGTGTTTTCCGCCTTTGTTTTAGGTATTTTACTGGACTTTATGTAAATAATTTTCAAATTCGTTTTGGTGGAATTAAGTACTGTGGATGAGATGATTAAATCTGAATATATAAGGATGCGAATTATTGTATCAGTAATAATGATGGAATATATTGTTTTTATTCGTGTGCCTTTTTTGATATTTATATAGTATGAATGAGAAATGATATAGATTGTAAAAACAGGTGAGTTATGAATAAATGACACATAGATAGTAAAATATTGATATATTTCTTTTTTTCTTGGACCTAAGCAGTGTTTTTGCATATATTATTTTTATCTTTGTCCTGTTGAACATATTAAATCGGAATTGGTCGTTAAAACCATAATGATAAGTAGGGCATTTAACCGATATATTTGGCTTCTAAATACGTTACCATAACCGATGACAAAAGAGTATTAGTAATTAACAA
>ERZ773045.1292-NODE-1292-length-11389-cov-3.144609_pt1 | contig 11389 bp, 5 predicted proteins | sample MGYA00580635_ERZ773045 | MGnify/ENA primary metagenome ERZ773045 (study PRJEB29015, sample SAMEA2738115) | human oral metagenome | biome: human oral; feature: human-associated habitat; material: saliva | place: China | collected 2261 ...
CAATCAGTTCCCAGACACGGGCACGGGTAGGCGCATCCAATCCGGCGGTCGGTTCATCGAGAACCATGATGGTCGCGGGGCTCAGGGCTTTCTGCTCATTCAAGGTTTCGGCCGCCGCCAAAGTACGCGCCAAGGCGATGCGCCTGCCCTCTCCCCCGGACACGCTGCCGTTCTCACCCGCGACGGTGTCATGACATCGAGCACCACTAGAGGTAAATTCGCTTAGCCCCACCGCCTGCAGGTACCGGTCGCATATATGCACCGGAATGTCGCGCCCAAACGCCACATTCTCATGCGCGGTACCAACCAGCAGCCCAGCTTCCTGCGGCAGGTAGACGAACCGAAGAGTGCCTTGCGGCGCGCTCATCGACAGGCGAGTGGGGCTATTTGTCGCACGCACGCCAAGAAGCCGTTCTAAAAGCAAACTTTTTCCCGCACCGGATGCGCCACGCACCCAACATGGGCGTCCCGGCTTCACCGTATGCACACCATAGGATGTTTCACTCAGGTTGCGTGCATCCAGGCGGAGGGAAAGTTCACCTGTGGTTACGACATAGTCGATGAGATACGCCGAATTCTCAGTAGCAGGAGTGGCTATTTTATGGTGCGCCTGCCGGTAACGCTCCGCCGAGACCGCGATGGTCGATACCCCAAAGCCGACGGCTTGGAGCGGGCCAATTGCCGCCGCGCACACTCCGATGAGTGCCACCGCAGTACCCGTAATCTGCGCCGGAGAACCGTCACCGAATAATACGGTTTTGAGCACTATTGCGAGCAGGCATAGAGCCAGCATCGCGCCCTGCCAGGTGTGTAACAGCATGGTGTAACGGTAACTTTTGAGAGCTTTTGCTTCTACAGGCAGGCGGCCTTGGGCGTATCGGTCACGCAGAAAGGGAGCTGCCCCAAGGATTCTGCTTTCACGCCAGAGACGAAGCGTGTTTTCCAGGGTGCCGAAACTGCGCATTGAGCCGTCAAAGAACTCGCCTTGAAACTTCTGATGACGCGCAATCAGCGGCATGCTCCCAGCCAGGTAGAGAGCTACAAACCCGCAAAATATGCCTAGCTCCGGCACGCCACCCATCACCAGAATCGAGACAGCACCGGCGATACAACCAACCCCGGCGGGCAGAATTGAGAGGTACAAGGTGGCGAGGGTTTCGCGAATGGATGCGGCCTGCGCATCGACGGCATACGCAATTTCGGAGGCGCCTAGTGTAGCGCGTGCGCGCGGGTCGGCACCGATGCTGGTGATGAGCGCATCCGCCATATGGCGCGATTGCATTTTCTGCTCGATGAACCCGTAGGCAGGGTAGAAAAGATACCGAAAGCTCTGCCCGATGAGCCACAGAATACTGTAAAGAACCACGAGGACGGCAAGGTTTTGACGCCAAACTTCTAGGTTTTCAAGGGTGCGCTGAACACCATAACCCAGCAGAATGGGGCAGGCGATCAGAGCGAGCGCAGAGATCATGACGGCGGCCAGTACGCTAAGGTTTTTCGGGGATGATACTCGCCAGGCTAAAGTCATGACGCGAGCACAAAATATAAAATATGGTTTGAGGTATTTCACCGAGTTCTCTTTCTCTCCCACTGTCTGATGCGGCGGGAGAATGTGTTGTCGGTATGTGTGCACCTAGGCACGGTATAACGGTATATATCGTACACTTTCCCGCATATCGTACGCTTTAACCCTACAAATATGCGGAAAAATGTACGACTTATGGGCGATAGAGGAACGGCTAAAACCACCCGTTATCGCGGGCGATACACCGTGCATGAGGAATAAAACAGTCCCGCAAAAACCCAAAAGATCCTGTCACAGGTTATGCCGGGACCAGGTTATTGGTGTGATGACAAGCTCCCGCTGTACCCCTGACGAATGTCACGGGTGCGCCAAAAAACCGCCGTTATGCTACTGGTACCGTCAGTATCCTGCAGCAGATAGGGCACCTTATGAGTACAGACACCGCGCCCGCACTCACCATTAATAACCTCACCAAAACCTTCGGTGCCACCACAGCCAATAGCAATATTAGTGTGCGCCTTGACCCCGGGGAGGTCACGGCCCTCATAGGGCACAACGGCGCCGGTAAAACAACTTTTCTCAACCAAATCGTGGGCCTGACCAAGCCGGATGCGGGCAGCATCAGCTACGGCGGCACGGACCTGATAGCGCATCCGACACAGGCTCGGCAGATATGCGCGATCATGCCGCAGGTAACGTCCTCCCTAGAGGGGGTGACCCCGCGCCAGGCGATAGCGACGGCGGTTCGCATTCGCGGGTTGAAGTCGAAGCAGGCGAAACGGGCGGTTCAGGAAACTCTCGATACTCTCGATTTAGGGGATTGGGCGGACAGGCCGGGGCATAAGCTTTCGGGCGGGATTAAGCGCCTCACCTCATTCGGTATGGCGGTTACCGCGCCCGCCCCCATCTACCTCTTTGACGAGCCCACGAACGATGTTGATCCGGTGCGTCGCGAGCTGCTGTGGAGGATGCTGCGGATGCGCGCCGAGCAGGGTGCCACGGTGCTGATCGTGACTCACAACCTCCTGGAGGTGGAGCGTCACGCCGATAGGTACCTGCTGTTTAATAAGGGGCTGCTAGTTCGTGATGAACCGACAAGCGAACTGGGTTTGGAGGAAGCAAAAAGTACGCTCTCGATCACGGCAACCCCGGAGTTCCTTCAAGAACTTAGCAGCGTGCTAGATGTACAAATACCTCCTTCACCAGGGAACATGCCAGATACAGAATATATTGAGAAGCGTGCAGAGGGCGATTTCGCTATCCCTCGGGAGTTTACCGTCACCCTGAGTACCGACGAACTTGAGCTGGCCTTACCCCATGTACTTTCAGGAATCCGTGCGGGATGCGTCGAAAGCTACCGCATAGGCTCGGCGTCTTTGGCCGATAACTATGAGGAGATGATTAACCATGACTAGCACCCTCGTGCCCTCACGAATTTCGACGGTACGCGCCACGGTCGAGCTGATCCGCTGGTCGCTGATTCGTAACGCCATCAACGCGCCGTTTTTTGCGGTGGTGCAGGTCCTTTCAGCCTTTGCACTTCTTTACGGCATCTCGGTCTTCATGCCGCATCTTGACCGGAATTCTGCAGAATATCTGGCATCCGGCACGGTAACGGTGACCCTCATTTCTATGGGGTGTGTAATAGCTCCCCAGATTATCGTTACCACTAAGACGAACGGCATGTTCGACTATCAGCGGTCCCTTCCGGTCCCGCGCCTGGCGATTCTGGCGGCTGACATACTCGTTTGGGCGGTCCTCGCGATTCCCGGCATTATTGCGGGCGGTGTAGCCGCGAAACTCAAATTTGGTTTTGATGTGAACCTGAGTATCGGCGCTATTGCTGTTGTGTTCGCGCTTCAAGTTGTTATGGCGGTATTAGGGTTTATGCTTGCGTACTGGATTCCGGCGGCATTTCTGACGATCGTGACGCAGTCGATTGTCTTCATGGTTTTGCTGTTTGCGCCGATTAACTACCCGCCCGAGCGGCTGCCCGAGTGGTACGCGCATGTTCATCAGTTCCTGCCGTTCGCGCCTGCGGCAAACCTTGTGAGGGCCACCCTCTTCGACATCGGCCCGATACAGATCCTGGACGTAATAGTCGTCGGTTTCTGGGGTCTTCTGGGATGCGCATCCGCGCTGTGGGCGCTGGCCCGCAGGGACTAGGGGACGGTACACCGCTGCGGTAGTCCAGCTATACGGACCATAAAAAGAGCCTTTATGTGAATAAAGCGGGTTTTTCAATGCTTTATTTGAATAAAGGCTCTTTTTATCACCCCGGGGGAACCCAAAAGAAGGGGACAGAAAGGAATGCGGCGGCTACAACCGGTAGAAGCCTTCCACCACGCGGGTCAGGTACGCCATGTCGTGAACGTGGCACATTTCGCGCGCCGAATGCATCGACAGCAGGCCCACGCCCACATCCACGGTACGCATCCCCAACCGGGTGGCGGTGATAGGCCCGATGGTGGAACCGCACGGCATATTATTATTCGACACGAACTCCTGATACGGCACCCGTGCCGCCTTACATGCCGCCGCGAAAATACCGGCACCCACCGCATCGGTTGCATACCGCTGATTCGCATTGATCTTCAGCAACGGTCCAGCACCGGGAAGCGGGCGCACCGTCGGATCATGATGCCCCTGGTAGTTCGGGTTCACCAGATGCCCGGCATCCGCCGAAAGGCACACCGAATCGGCGAGCGAGCGGCGGTATTCGTCCTGGCTCTCCCCGCGAGCCTGCGAGAGCCGCACCAGCACATCCTCCAGGAACGGACCGGCGGCACCGCTGCGGGTTTCAGACCCGATCTCTTCGTGGTCGAATCCCGCAAGCATCACGGTGTGCGCTGAGTCTTCATCAGCATTCTCGGCGACATAGCGTTCTAAGGCGCACAATCCGGCATGAACCGACGAGAGATTATCCAACCTGCCCGAGGCGAAAAACTCTCCGTCTCGACCGAAACGGCGGGGTTCCTGCGCATCCGCAAAGAGCACATCGTAACCAACGATCTGTTCTGGATCGACCGGACCGCCCTCGTCGATGGTCTGCTGCGCCAAATAGGCGAGCACATCGTTCTCGGTATCATCCACACCCCAAATGGGGTACATATTGAACTGTTTATCGAGGGTCAGCTCATTACGTTTATGATCCAGATGAGGGGCCAGCTGCGGCACACGCGCCAACGGCCCAGTCACCACATAGCGATCCTGAAGGGTGCCGTCTTCCCGAAGTACCGTCAGGCGCCCGGCGGCGCGCAGCTCACGATCCAAAAAGGAATTAAGCAGTGCGCCACCGTAATTTTCGACGCCCATCTGATGCCATCCTGCCGCCGTCACCGACGAACTCGGTTTGAGCTTAAGCGACGGCGAATCCGTATGCGCACCCAGCACCCGGTAACCGCTCGCCTTCTGCGCCTGCCGACCGCCAGCCCAAGCGATGATCGCGCCGTCACGCATCACGAAATGCCTGCCGACGGCAGCCTCATTCTGCCACGGCTCGGTTTCGTTCAGCTCGGTAAACCCCGCCGCCTGCAGGCGCCGCGCCACGGTTCGCGCCGCCAGATATGAGACGGGCGAATCGCAGACGAACTGGGCGAGATCTTCGATATTTTTGACGGCATCAACGGTCATACTATGCGCCTACTTCTTGGGTTTGGGAATGACGGGGAACGCTGAGGTCCACGGTGAAGCGTCGGTTGATCCCTGCTTATGCGATTGTGCGGCTTCCGGCGAGATTTTCGGAATCGGAGCGGTAGCCCAGGGAACCTCTGAGGTGTTCTGGGATGCCTCCTGCTGAGCCCGCGAGGTCTGCGAAACTGCAGCCGAGCCGTCCGCAGCCGCATTCTTAGCGGGTGCGCCCTGCCTGCTTTCCTTCTGCCGGGCAGCTTCTTTCTGCTGAGCAAGGGCCTGAGCTTTGGCACGCTCATAGGCTGACAAGGCATTTTGCACGGGAATGCTCATTGTGGAGGTATCCGGCGCGTAGTTCTTCGAGGAAGGGTTCTTCGTATCGTCTGCCTGCGCAGTGGATGCGCTAGCGGCTTCCTTCTGCGGCGCGGCTGCATTCGATGCAGACCCGTGTGCCCCGGAGGCACGCACCGAAGAATCGGCCTGATTCGAGCCCTGCTGAGTCTTCTGCGCGGAGGCGCGTGCCGCTTTCTGCGCCGCATCCAGATCTATGCCTGACGGAGCCTTTTCCGCTGCTGCGGGGGCAACCACGGCAGGCTTGAGTTCATCGGCGATAGTCCTCGCCTGTGCAGACTGCGCGGGTTTATCGGCAGCAGGCGCTTCTTTCCCGGTCGCGCGGGCGGCGGTATTCGCGGCCGTCGGACGCTCAGCCTGGGCTGATTCGTTAGTGTGTATCGGCTTTTGGGGCTGAGACGATTCATGAGTCTGTGCCGATTGAGTAGTTTGCGCCGGTTTCTGGGACTGGGCTGACTCATGAGTAGGCACAGATTCCTTGACCGATGCAGGCTTACCGATCGGTGCACGCTTATTAGCCGACGCCGAACCGTGAGCCGGTGCCGAACGTTCGGGCTGCGCGGGGACAGAAGCCTCGGCCGACGTACCATTCTGCTCGCTCTTACGAACGCCTTCCACAGGCTTCGCGGCGGGTGCCTGTGCAGCCGGTTTCTCCGCGATATTCCGCTCGGACGCACGATGCTCTTCAGCCGTTTGCGGGCTAGCGGGGGCAGACGAAGACGCCGATTTTACCGAAGCATTATCCTGTGCGGGCTTGGCGTTCCCCGCCACAGAGGCAGCAGGTTGTACAGGTTGTGATTGTACCGCCGCCTGCGATCCTTGCGGTGCAGAAGCAGAAGTATCAGCAGCAGGTGAAGCAGCAGCATTTTTCACGGACATACCGGGCTGCACAGCCGCGTGTGCAACGCCCGAAGCCGGTGCTGCGGTGGCAGGCGCATCCGAGGAAGAAACGGGCGCTTCCACACCCATTGACGCACCCTCAGCCGAGGAGGCGGCAGCCGCATCCTGCCCCTGATTCAGAGCGGCTTTCCTCTTTTGCCGGTAGGCGTACATGTACACGAGCCCGGCGAAAGCAAGCTGCAGAATAAGGGCCTGCACAAAGTCAAGCGGCTGTTCCTCACGAACCGCACCAAAGGGATCCTCCAAACCCAGCAGCCCAAAGATAAAAATCGAAACATTATTCGCAATATGCAGACCGATACCGGCTTCAAGACCGCCGGTGTACCAGCACAAGAACCCGGCGATCAGAGCCATCGTCAGCACAGAAAGCAGACCCCACAGTCCGTAACCATGCAGCACCATAAAGATAGGCGCTGGAATAATAATTGCCCAAACGGGATTCTTCAGCCACCGGCCCACGGTCTGCATGAGATAACCGCGGAAGAGCAGTTCCTCGGCGTAGCACTGGAACGGAACTATTAGCAGAATAAGCACAATGTACAGCCAGAACATGCCGGAATTCAGCGGATGCACGCTGTTCTGCGTGGTCAAAGAACCAGCCAGAACCAAGTTCCCCACATTGTAAAGACCGAAAATGAGGAACCCAAAGCCTAGGAAAACACTCAAATAGGACCACCGCATGCGGCCCGCAATGGAGTGAATCAGCCCTAAGGGTTTGAAGTTGGTAATCAGGCGCGCAATGAAAATCGCCGGAATCACCGGAATGATGGTAATAAGGAGCGCAATAAAAACAAGCGGGGTCTTAAAAACGTTCGCGTAAATACGCTGCAGATCGGTCAGGTAATCGTAAGGGACGCGCAGCATCACGGCGAATGCCAGCAGCGCAAAGCTCACCATCAGCAGGAGCACAAAATAGATGCCGGCAATCAGCAAGCCCTCAAGAACCGGGGTGAACCAACGCGCACGCGGGTTCACATGCGATAACCGGTGATAGGGCAGCTCGCTAGCGCGTTCCAGAAGCTCCTTACGGGTAAGGCGGTTACTCCTGTAATACTCAGCGGAGGCGAAGGTAGACTCAGCGCCGTACCCGTAACTTTCTGCCTGATGCGGGCTCAGCAGCGTGGGCATATTTTGGGTATTAGTGACTGCGCCAGGTGGTTGGTTTGTTGGAATGAACTCAGAACCGTGATGTCCGGGTTCCTGCTGGTGATTAGTGCTCATAGTATCCATAATAGAGGGGACCCTCCCCCGAATGTCACACCGGGGCCATCTGTGCGGGTTGCCTTACGGTGTAATAATTTACCTGCCTATGAACTTTTCGGGCTTATATTTTATGGGAAATATGCCATAATTTGAGGGTTACCGTAGTTTAAAATTTGAGGCTACTCGTGCCTACGCTTCCGGGTGTTTTTGGCGCCAGTAGTGAAGGAAGGTTCAGATGGCTCTCGTCTTCAATCCGCCCCCAAATTGGCCCAAACCGCCTGCCGGGTGGTCTCCTACCCCGACGTGGCGGCCCGATCCCGCATGGGGTCCTGTTCCCGAAGGTTGGCAGCTGTGGATTGAGGAGCCCGAGCCTGAGAATGAGCAGGCACCCTCGACGGCGGAGTCTTCATCTGCCGCATCGGGCTCTTCTGAGGGTTCTTCCAGCGCGAAGCCCTCGCCATCGTCAAGCTCTGAGCAGAGCGGTGAGTCTGCGCAGGCTTCCGCCCCGAAGCAGCGTACCGCGCCGACCATTTCCGAACAGTTTGCCGAGCAGAAAACTTCCCATCAGCAGACCCCTGAGCAGAAGACTCAGGCGGAGTCTGCCCATGTTCAGGATGCGGCGTCAGCCGGTTCCGAGTCGCGCGAGGTCGCGGGTGAGCGTGCGGGCGCATCCGGTCCCGGTGCAGCGGCAGGCTCTTCAGCCGATTCGCAGGTGCGTTCTGAGCAGAGCGTTTCTGAGACCCCTGTGAACCGTCAGAGCGGCGCCGCCGAGGCTCCAAAGCCTCAGGTTTCGGAGCCCGCTCGCGATACCCACAATGCCCCGTCCGCGCCGGAGGCAAGCGCACAGCAACCGGGAGTCGCACAGGGTTCGGGTGTTTCTTACGATGCGCGAGAACCCCTCAGCGACGCACAGGATTCTCAGGGGTCCGCAGGTTCTGCCGCTGCAGCAGGTGCCGAACGGCCCGAGGCTGCACGACAGGAGTCTGTATCTTCAGAATCCACACAGCAGCAGGTTCCTTCACGCGAGTCGCGCCCCGAGCAGTCTTCGGGTCAGTCTCAGGGTGAGCCTACGGATGCACGCGATTCGGCTGATGCGCGCGATTCGGCTGATTCGCGTGGCACCGAGGCTCAGGCATCTTCCCGACCGGCTACTCCCCCGCGCGGCACTTCCCAGGTTCCTCCCACGCAGCAGCGTTTTGAGGGGCAGCCTCAGACTCCCGTGAATCAGCAGCAGTCGGGCTTTGCCGCGCAGAGTTCTCAGGAGCAGAACGCTCAGAACCGGGGTCAGCAGGCTCAGCCTCAGCAGCCCGCGCAGTCTCAACGCGTTACTCAGGCTCAACAGCCCGGGCAATCTCAGCAGCCGCAGTCTTACGAGGCCCAGCGCCAGCAAGAATTTGCCCAGCGCCAGCAGCAGGATTCTACACAGCGCCAGCAGAGCTTCAACCAGCAACAGCAGGGCTCTGAGCAGCGTCAGCAGGATTTTGCGCAGCGTCAGTCGAGTTCAAACGTTTCGCAGCCTCAGACGCCGGGAAGCGGCTCTCAGCAGCAGGGATTTGCATCGCAGAATTCCCAGCAGAATTTTGGTGCTCAGTCTCAGCAGGGCGCACAGTCACAGCAGGGCTTTGGCGGTCAGGCTCCGCAGAATCGGGATCCTCAAGCGCAGGGTTCTCAGAACCAGCAGCAGCCTCGCGGGTTTGAGGGTCAGGCCTCTCAGCCTTGGCAGAATCAGCCCGGTCAGCAGCAGTTCAGCCAGTCCCGTGAGCAGAATCAGGCTCAGCCGCAGCAGCCCGCACAGTCTCAGCAGGGCCAGCAGCCGCAGTCTTTTGAGGCCCAGCGTCAGCAAGAATTTGCCCAGCGCCAGCAGCAGGATTCTACACAGCGCCAGCAGAGCTTCAACCAGCAACAGCAGGGCTCCGAGCAGCATCAAGGTTTTGCGCAGCAGAACCAGGGATCCGAACAGCAGGGCTTAAGCGCCCAGTCTCAGCAGGGATTTGCCGGGCAGAACGCTCAGGAGCGAAACGTTCAGAGCCAGGATCCGCGAAGCCAGGGCACCCAAAGCCAGGGCGCTCAGAACCGAGATACCCAGGGTCAGAGTGCCCCGAACCAGGGTTCGCAGGCGCAGCAGTCCCAGAGTCGAGAGCAGCAGAGCCAGCAGGGATTCGCCCAGTTGCAGTCTCAGCAGCAGCAATCCGGCCAGGTGCGGCCCGGACAATCCCAGCCAGGATATTCTCAGTCCGGTCAGCCTCAGCAGGGGCAGAGTCAGTCCGGTCAGTCGTACCAGGGACAACAGTCTCAGCAGGGGCAGGATCGGTCACGCTCGGGCTTTGGTGCGGGTGCCGCCGCTGGTGCTGTCGCAGGCGCTGCAGCGGGCGCGGGTGCAGCGGCCTCCTCCGGGGCGGGCGCATCCGGCGCTTCGGCTCAGCAGCAGGGTTCTCAGAGCCAAAATACGCAGAGTCAGAATGCCCAACAGGATCAGAGCTCTCAGTCGGGACAGAATCAGCAGCACTCGGTGCAGAACGCTTCGAACCAGCAGGGTAACCAGTTCCAGGGGCAGGGTCAGCCCAACCAATTCCAGGGCTCGCAGTCGCAGCAGAACCAGCCTCAGCAGGGTCAGTACCAGGCCGGTCAATCGCAGCAGTTCCAGCAGCAGAACGGTGCTCAGAATAATAACGTTCAGAACAGCGGTTTTGCTCAGGGTTCGTACAATCAGAACCAGTCGAACCAGAATCAGCAATACTCCGAGTCAAACACCTCGGATGCGCTCAACGGGTTCACCGCAGCGGCAGCATCCGGGTTCAGCGATTCGCCGTATGCAAACGGTCAGACTCCCTTCAACCAGCCCGAGAAGCCCAAACGCCCGTTCTTTGCGACTCCCGCCGGGTGGAGCGTAATTGCTGGTGCTGTGGCGCTGTTGATTATTATCATTCTGGTGCTGATTTTCACCCTGCCGCGCGGATCTTCCAATGCAGCAGCATCGGAAAGTCCCGCCGAGTCATCATCGGCAGCCTCGGCATCGTCAGAGAGCTCAGCAAATTCTTCACCCGCCGAGCTGAAGAATGTTGAGGCGAAACTGCCCAGCGGCGACTTCAAGGAGTACAAGGGCAAAGATAAGCAGACCATCGATATCGAGAAGCCCAAGGGCAACGATTCGAAGGCTATCGTCTACTATGAGTTCACCCCCTCTAAAGAATCCAACTCGCGCCATTCCCTGGAGGGGCGCACGGGGGACGATAAAACTTCCAGCTTCGCTCTGTACACTTCCGCACTGACCAAAGATAAAATCTCGGGCACCCTGTGGATGGACTTGAAGACTTCCAGCCCCACCCGCAAGGTGAATGTCGATAGTGAGGGCGAGTGGCTTATTCGCGTCTACGATGCTTCCTCCGCACCGAAGATTTCTAAGGGTGACAAGATCAGCGCCGCGTTCAATTCCTACGCCGTGATCTACTCGGGCGGCTCGGGCACTTTGGAGGCTGGCTACGAGCGCAGGCCGGTAATGAACCTGCGCGTGATGGATGCGGCCCGCTCGAACGATGTCATCTTGGAATCCAGCACCTCAGAGTTCCAGGGCACCGCGAAGTTTGACGCTTCCGAAGATGTTTACTTGGCAATTAACTCCTTCCAGGGCACCTGGAACGTCGGTATTCGCTAGGTAGCCGATAACTTCTTGGTCTAAACCGAGATAGAGAAGACCCCCGCATCGTCGATCACGATGCGGGGGTCTTCTGCGCGGTTCGCAAGGCTATGCCGAGTTCGGGGCGTTTGCCGACTCTGCGGCGG
>ERZ773045.1293-NODE-1293-length-11378-cov-2.849775_pt1 | contig 11378 bp, 10 predicted proteins | sample MGYA00580635_ERZ773045 | MGnify/ENA primary metagenome ERZ773045 (study PRJEB29015, sample SAMEA2738115) | human oral metagenome | biome: human oral; feature: human-associated habitat; material: saliva | place: China | collected 2261 ...
CCGCCATGGTGTAATGGCAGCACAGCGGCCTTTGGAGCCGTTTGTCTAGGTTCGAATCCTGGTGGCGGAGCGAATAGTTCGGGGGTAGACTTCCGGCTATATCCCACACCTAACAAGGAGACATCTAGGTGAACGCAGAAAATCGGAAGGCACCTTCGGCTGTTATTGTTTTGGCTGCGGGAGCTGGCACTCGTATGAAATCTGCTACCCCCAAAGTTATGCACGCGATAGGCGGTCGTTCCATGGTGGAACACGCCGTAGCTGCCGCCCGAGACCTAGACCCCCAGCGTCTAGCTGTTGTTGTGCGGCACCAGCGTGATAAGGTAGCCCAGCATATTCTTGACTTTGATGCCCAGGTCACCATCGTTGATCAGGACGACATTCCCGGCACCGGTCGAGCCGTTGAAGTCGGTCTTAACGCCCTCGATAATTCCGATCTCGTTGATGGCACCGTGTTGGTCACCTACGGCGACGTACCCCTGCTTCGCGCCGAAACCCTGCGCGAGCTAATGGACTTCCACGAAGAGGGACGCAACGCCGTTACCGTGCTCACCACCAATATCGAAGAGCCCGGTGCCTACGGGCGCATCGTGCGCGACCAAGTGGGCGAAGTTACCGCCATTGTGGAGGCCAAAGACGCAACCCCCCAAGAGCTGGCGATTACCGAAATCAACTCGGGTATCTACGCTTTTGACGCCAAGGTTCTGCGCGAAGCTCTGCTAGAGGTCACGACCGACAACGCGCAGGGCGAAAAATACATTACCGATGTGCTCGCTATAGCCCGCGATAAGGGGCACCGCACCGCCGCCCTCGCTATTGAGGATCGCTGGGAGGTTGAAGGTGCGAACGACCGCGTGCAGCTTGCGCAGCTTGGGCGTAAACTCAACGAACGCATCCTGGAAAAACATATGCGTAACGGCGTAACTATCGTGGACCCGCACAACACCTGGATCGACGTAACCGTTACCCTTGAAAACGATACAACTCTGCTGCCCGGCGTGCAGCTGCACGGGACAACATCGGTCGCCACCGGTGCAACTATTGGCCCGGACACAACCCTGACTGATATGACTATCGAAACCGGCGCAACCGTTATCCGCAGCCACGGTTTCGGCGCGACCATCGGCGAAAACGCCACCGTAGGTCCCTTCTCATACCTGCGCCCCGGTACCGTTTTGGGCGCGAACTCAAAACTCGGGGCCTTCTGCGAAGCCAAGAACTCACAGATCGGCCAGGACGCCAAGGTACCCCACCTCACCTACGTAGGGGATGCCGAAATCGGCGAAGGCGCCAATATTGGTGCGGGATCCATTTTTGCCAACTATAACGGGGTTACTAAGAACCGAACCGTTATTGGCGCGCATACCCGCATGGGCTCGGGTGGCATCTACGTGGCACCTGTCACCGTTGGAGACGGCGCATATTCTGGTGCGGGAGCCCTGATCCGCAAGGATGTTCCGGCGGGCGCGCTCGCTATTTCTGAGACTTCCCAGCGCAATATTGATGACTGGGTTCTAAAAAATCGTGAAGGAACCGAGTCTGCACAGGCTGCTGAGGCCGCGCAGGAGTAGTTTTCACACACCGAGTTCACAAGGAAAGCGAACACAATCATGTCTAGCGAGATTACCAATCCTGGGATGCGTAAAATGGCAGTGGTGTCCGGGCGGGCGCATCCGGAACTAGCCGAAGAAATCGCTGCTGAACTGGGGCATGACCTGCTGCCGACCTCTGCGTATACCTTCGCCAACGGTGAGACCTATGTGCGCTTCGAGGAATCTGTGCGCGGCGCCGATGCTTTCGTAATTCAGTCGCACCCGGCGCCCATCAACGAATGGCTGATGGAACAGATCATTATGATCGATGCGCTCAAACGTGCCTCCGCCCGCTCGATTACCGTAGTTTCGCCCTTCTACCCTTATGCCCGCCAGGATAAGAAGCATAAGGGACGTGAGCCTATTTCGGCTCGTCTGATTGCCGATCTGTACAAGACCGCTGGCGCGGACCGCCTGATGTGCGTCGATCTGCATACTTCGCAGATTCAGGGTTTCTTTGATGGTCCGCTCGACCACCTCTTCGCTATTCCAGTTCTGGCGAATTATATTCGCGGGCGCGTTGAGAACCCCGAGAACGTGACCGTCGTTTCCCCGGATACCGGTCGTGTACGCGTGGCTGAGCATTGGGCTGCCCTGCTCGGCGGTGCCCCTTTGGCCTTCGTGCATAAGACACGCGATATTAACGTGCCGAATCACGCCGTCTCGAAAACCGTCGTGGGCGACGTTGAAGGGCGTTCCTGCGTACTGATCGACGATATGATCGATACCGGTGGAACCATTGCTGGCGCGGTCAAGGTTCTGAAGGATAAAGGCGCGAAAGAAGTCATTATCGCGGCAACCCACCCCGTATTTTCTGGTGCAGCCGTCGATATTCTTTCCGGATGCGGTGCTTCCGAAGTGGTTGTCACTAACACGCTGCCCGTGCCTGCCGAGAAGTCTTTCGATAATCTGACGGTTCTGTCGATTGCTCCGCTGATAGCACGTGCTATCCGTGAGGTTTTCGACGAAGGATCCGTGACCAACATATTCAACGATCACGCCTAAATCGTATATATCGCATTAACCCCGTGGCCGAGCTTCGACAGTTCGGACACGGGGTTGATGTTATTGGATCGAGAAAATATCCCCGTCTGAGAACGCTAGCGCTCAGACGGGGATATTAACTACTTAGAGGCTATGCACCTCATAATCTGCTGTTTTAGTTCTGCACCTGTGCCTGCGAGAGCCACGGCAGAATCTCGAAGAGCGAGTTTTCAATCTCATCGACCGCGATGCGTGCCGCCTCTTTACCCTGACGGTACGGATCACCAATGTTGTCGCTTGAGCGCGGTGCTTGATTATGGCTGTACAGGTATGAGATCGGTTCTGCCTCGGAACCGATTTCTTGCTTCAGGTTAGCTACCTGCTTGATGAGATGAACCTTGTGGTGGTACTGCGGCCATTCGCGGATAATCCAATCGGCGTGTTCCGCCTCCGCCACCAGGATCAGGGTAGCGCGTTCCACCATGTCTTCGGTGAGCTGCTTGGCGCGGTACCCGGAAATATCGTAGCCGCGCTCGTCAAGCTGTTTACCCACGTGACGGTATACGCGCGAGCCCGAAAGTGCCGAAGTTCCGGCGCTGGTGAAAATCCAGTCGTCGGTCAGACCGTATTCTTCGGAGAGCTGGCTTGCAATAATCTCTGCCGCCGCACTGCGCGCTACGTTCCCTGTGCACACGAAGACCGCTTCCATAGGCCCTTGGAGCCTGGGAGCGAGCCTGCGCCTGCGCACCACGCCCGAGCGAACTTCGCCCGGCGCGAGCTTAAACGGAGAGGCATGGGATGCTGCGCGTTTTACGGGACGGACGGAAGCTGTCGGATGCACAGATGCCTGAGCAGGAGCCGAACGGAAATCCGTCGGCTGAGCTGCTGGCTGGATGCTCTGCGTATCCGTATCCTGCGCATCCTGGGCGGAAGTGGAGAGCGTGTTGTTTGCGCCATCACGCACCTTCAAGGTCTGGTGAGCGGGCCGCGAGGGCTCTGTGCGGGTGTTCTCGTTAGAAGTGGAACGAGCATTATCACGCTGAGCAAGTTTTCGCGCCAGCTGAGCCTGATTCTGCTCGCGCTGCTCTCGTTCAGACTGAGTCTGCTCGTTCTGCTGCCCGGCATTGGATTCTTCAGCGCGCGTGCGCTGAGCCTGTTCCTCTCGGCGACGGCGAGCCTCTAGACGTTGACGGTGAACTTCCGCGCGTTCACGTTCGCGCCGGGCCGCTTCATCTTCCTGGCGCTGCGTGTCCTCCGTCTGAGACTGCTGACTTTCTCCACTGTGAAGATTCAGTTCTTCCTGCGCGCGGCGAATGGCGATTGCCTCTTTACGGGTCTGCGGCTTATACCCGGGCTGCAGAAGCTTCTCCATATCGAAGCCCGCGAACTCGGGCTTGTTCGCAAGTTTCTCGCTGATAGAGGGTTCACTCTGCTTTTGCTTCGTTGGAATATCCTCCGGGGTCTGCTTGGATGTTGCCGGAATGCTGTTCCACGGATTAGCGGCAGCAGACTTTTTCTGGGGTGTGGGAATGCTGTTCCACGGGTTATGAGTTGCTGCTGTAGATGCTGATGCCGTGCTCTGCTGTTGAGTCTGTTGCTGGGGAGTTTCAGGCTTTTTATGAGTCTGAGCATCTTGACGTGCGCGAGCCTGCGCCGCGGCAACAATTTTGGCGGGGGAGTAGCCAGGGTCGGACTGCGCAAGATGCGACTGAACCGGCTTAGACTGCACCGAGGAACGCGAAGCTACTTCAGCGGGCCTTGGCTGTTGGTGGGTCCTTCGCTGCGGTTGATGTGCCTGGGCGCGCTGCTGGGTGGGCTGGCTCTGGTTCTGCTGCGCCGATGAAGGACTCTGCTGGCGCTGCGCCATTTGCTCATTTGCTTGACGCGCAAGGTTGGTGCGCACCGTATTCTTCAAGGCAGCATTCCGAGCTGCAGGGTTCTTGGCAATTGAATTCTTGGGGCGTACCTTTTTTGCGCCGGTTGTTTTTGTGGATGCGGTGCGCGCCTGAGCTGACCTCTGCGGCGCTGTGCCAGACTTGGGGCGCTTGTTCTGCGCCGCAGCTGCGCCGGGTGCTTGTGAACGAGACGAGGTGGAACGCTGGGTTATGGGTATCCGTGCGGTCTTCGGGCGCGGAGAATTTGTACGCGCAGCAGTATTTTCCACGCGAGGAGTCTGCTGCTGAGATTTATGCTGTTTTGCGTAACGCTGTGCCGCAGCCTGCACATCGTTGGTATCCATGAGAACCGTTTGATCCAGCTCTGCGCTGTTCGTCGTCGGCTTGGTAATCTGCTGCTCTGGCTTCTTTTTACGCTTTGAAATCTTGCCGTGGAATTCGCCGATGTTAATCGACCTAGTTTTCCGAACCATCGGGCTTGACTGCGTCTGCGGTGCCGCCTGAGAATTTTTACGGTTGCCGCCCACGGAACGCTGTGCCCCCGTGGCGGAAGAAAGTATACTTGCGGCACGGCGGCGAGCATCGGCTGCCTGCTGCGCCCGCCTCTCTGCGGCCTGTTTTTCAGCTGCAGCACGTTCTGCAGCACGCCGTTCTTCTGCTTCGGCGACCGCAATATCGCGTGCCGCGCGTATGTTAATGCTAGACGTTACCGGCCCAGTGTGATGCAAACCCTGGGAGCGGGATTCGTCCTCTCGCGCTTTCCTCTTTTGAGCAGCGAGCGAGCGTACTTCTTGTGGAAGATCCTGTGACCTACGGGAGGCGCTGCGTGCGGAACGTTGGGGCAGGTCATGTCGCGCGCTCAAACGTGCGACCCCGTCCTGAAGGGAAGACCTTGAGGATTCCCCTGCTCGGCGGCGTCCGGAAGCGGTATCGGCGGAGGGGGACTCACGGTTATCCTGCCCGGCAGGTACACCAGAGTCAGACAGATATTTGTCCCTGAGGGACTGAATATTAAAAATTCCCATGGATACCTTTCAGAGTCTCGGACGCTCCAGAAGCGCATTGCATTGCCTCCAGGGCAGGGCTACTCACCTATTATTTTACCTGTAGAACACAATTTGTCAGTCTTTGGAGGGTTCCTAGCGTGTATCTCGATGTTGTGTTAGGCACGAGCAGAGTACACGACGGTAGTGTTTACGCGGATAAATTTTCGCGAAAAAACTATGTATCATAATACGTCTTATACGCCGCAAAGATTAAGTAGAAATATGCATAATCTGAAAATAATTCTGATCTGCATGCTAAAATCTACATACGTATTTTACGTGTATTTTTTATCGGCACCAGCCGTTTTACGAAAGCACAATTCATGAAATTCCTCACCGCACTGCGGACTGAACTGGGGCAGCTAAGCTATTCACTCAAAGCTCGTAAAACCCCTCAACAATGGCGAGATCAATACGCCGCAATTCGTGGTATCCGCATTTTTAACACGCCATCTATACACTATCGAGGCCTCCGTACAGAAGTATGGGGTATTGCGATGGTTAAAGATGAAATAGATATTTTGCCTTATATACAGCGCGCGCAATCGCATCATCAGGTTGGTGAGCCGGTACCGGGGAATTGGATACGCCGCTCTCTCGTGTATTTCGGTGAGGTGAGTTTTGCCTTCTATCTGGTCCATGAAATTGTTATTTTCCGATTCATCAAGACCTCTTTAGGGAGCGATATGATTCGCATAGATGCACGGGGAATCTTGATGATGCTCATAATCTTGGTGATTTCTATACTTGCAGCGATTATTGCACATCATGCGATCGAACGTCCCGCACGTATTATGATTCTCAAGGCATCCACGCGCACTCTGTGAGGTTTTTATGAAAAATATTTATCGTAAACTCAGAATCTTCTTTCCCGGACGAAAATTTTATATTTTAATCCTCAATATTCTGGGGCTTTTCGTGGTGTCTCTTTTCGAGATGTTGGGCGTGGCGGCTATTCTACCTATCGTTAACCTGGCGATGGGCGCCCCTATTACCGGGTATTTACGAACTGTCGCGGAACTTTTCGGCAACTCCGACCGCACGCAGCTTATCGTGATTTTTGGCGTCGCGCTGGTGCTCGCCTTTGTCATAAAGGGTGTACTGTCGTTGGTTATTAAGCGCTGGAGTCTGGGGTTTATTGCTACCCAGCAGAGCATTACCTCGGTGAATCTGCTCAACTGCTATATGCGTGAGCCTTATCTGGTTCACCGTAAGCGCGGTGCAGCGGCGGTGCTTAACTCGGTTAATGACATTGTGGGGCAGGCGTACAGCGCTTTCGTAAATGGTGTAATGAGCTTTATCGGGGATTTACTCTCCATCGTGGTGCTCATGGTGATGCTGCTGGTTCTTATGCCGCTTCCCGCGCTTTTCGCTTTTGCCTACTTCGGTGTGGCTGCCTTTGCGCTTCAATACGTTTTGCGAAGGAAAAATAAGGAACAGGGCGAGATTATCCTGGAAGCTACGCGCGGCTCGATGAATGCAGCGCTTGATGCTGTGGTTGGGTTCCGCGAGATTCGTATGCACGGTGTGACCGAACGGTACCTGCACCGGTACCAGAGCAAGCGCATGGACTCGGTGAATGCGAATATGCGGAACGTTTTCCTTCAAGAACTTCCAAAGTATACCCTTGAAATTATTTTTATTCTCGGAATCGCCGCACTTCTAGCGATCATGAGCATGACCCAGGGTGTCGATAGCGCACCCTATCTGCTCCTTTTCGCCGGTGCCTGCATCCGTATTCTGCCGAACTACACGCGCATTGTGGCGTCCCTAGGTAATATTCGTTCCGGTGAGAAACCCAGCGATGAGCTTGTCCGCGAAATTGGGATGCTTGATGAACAGGGGAAGAAGCTCGACCTTCCGCCTGCTCCCGACTCTGATATTCAGGCAGAGTACGTAAACCGTGAGATTGAGCCCATCACTATTACGGTGGAGAACCTTTCCTTTACCTACCCCGACGGTGATCAGCCGGTGCTGAAGAACATTAACCTGCAGATTCCTATGGGTACATCGATCGCCTTCGTGGGCGGCTCGGGTTCGGGAAAGACCACCCTGGTTGATTTGATTTTGGGGCTTTTCAGCACCGAGCAGGGGCGCGTTTTGTGCAATGGAGTGCCGATCGAGCAGGATCTGCCCGCGTGGTTTCAGCGCATCGGGTATGTGCCTCAAGATGTCTTCATCGCCGATTCTACGGTGCTGGAGGCGGTTGCTTTCGGGCTTGAACCTCATGAGATTGATGAGGCGCGGGTGCGTGAATGCTTGGCTGTCGCCGAACTTACCGAGGTTGTGGACTCCCTGGAGAACGGGCTGATGACGATGATCGGGCACAATGCTGTTCGGCTTTCGGGCGGTCAGCGCCAGCGTCTAGGCATTGCCCGTGCACTCTACCGCAACCCCAGCGTGCTCATTATGGACGAGGCAACCAGCGCCCTTGATAATGAGACCGAGCACAAGATCACCAAGGCGATTGAGAAGATCTCGAAAGATATTACGGTGATTATTGTGGCGCATCGCCTCTCAACTGTACGCCACGTGGACCAGCTGGTGTACCTGTCGCACGGTGAGATCGTAAGCTGCGGCACCTTTACCGAGGTGCAACAACAGAACGAAGAATTCGCGAACCTCGTGCGGCTGGGGCAACTGCCTGAATGATATTTGACACAACTATGCTGGGGGCCGTGTGCAATCTGTATACTGCACACGGCCCCCAGCAGCACCAGGTATTTTTACCGCTATATGCTCAGAAGCGCGCGAACCTGAGCGAAATCTGAGGGGATATTCTCACCCAGAGGAAGCAGCTTACCAACAGGGCGCCACGATAGGCTATCCGGCACGGCGTGACCTTCAACCAAAGCATCCCAGATACACTCAATATCTTCAGAGCTGAGCTGTCCGTTTGCTCTCCAGTGATACCCCAGATCTTCGGGTAGGTTAGTTAACTTTAACGCCTTAGCACCCTGAGCTAATTTGCGGTGTAATTGCTCTTGCGAGCGCCACGGCAGGTGCACAATGGCTACCTGCGTTTGCCCTGAATCGCCGGGGCGTAGCACCGTATGGTTTCCCATCCCCAGTACTGCGTTATCCCAGGAACGGAAACATACTTTAGAGTCGGCGTGCCTGCTCGTATCGAGTACATACCCACCCGTTCGGGCTGGGAAGGCATTGTAGAGGTGTGCGACTTCTACCTGTGTTTTGGCCTCTTCTAAAGCCTGCGCCAGGGAACCGTCAATGCCATACCAAAACTCGTCTGCGTCGAATGGTATCACCCATGTTGCTCCAGACTTTTGGGCCTGGTGTGCCAGCCACGTCATTTTTTCGCTTTGATAGTATGCGGGCTCTCGGTCGTTACCTACGCTGAGGGGAAGCTCTTCCTTTAATTGCTGCAGCAGTGCGTAGGTGCCGTCGGTTGATCCGTTATCGACGACCAGAATATGCTTCACCCCTTGGCGGACTAGGTGCCGTAGTGAACTTTCGATAATATCGGCCTCATTTTTGACCATTGCCACGCCCCAAATACCCTGTACCTGAGGCAGCGGCGGTATATCGAATGTATCGGTCAGACGTGAATAAATACCCGAAAACTCGGTAGATCCTAATGTGCTGCGCGCTGTTCGGGTGGTGCGGATGTTTCTCTGCGCCATAAAAATGCGGTGCTTGACCTGTTTAAGGAAACTAACCATAGAGCGATTCATTACTGTGTCTGTCCTGTAATCCAATTTTTTCTCTCGGGGTGATGCACGGCTGTGAAGGAGGCACTGTGCGGTCTTGGCCGTGCACTTCCCAGAGCAGTGACGGAAATATCTGCTACGGGGTCATACTCGTGAATATCCGGTACGAAAACCTGAGCCTGAGAACGGGCTTGCGCTATATAGCCGCCCCAGTACCCGAAAGTGGTGTTTGTTAGAATCAGCCATCGCGCCGCCGCCATTTTCGCCAAATCCTCAAACATACCTCCAGGGCCTTTATCGAATGATACCGGGGCGATGTCGGCAAGAAACGCCAGGTTTTCGGCGCACCACTGCGGCTCGTCGGAGACCACCACAAAATTGCTAGGTGTAACCTCCTGTTGCAGCAGATGTACTGCTTGGCGTACATACCCTACAGTATCGATTCCGTACCGCGCATTAATGAAAGGCACCGAATAGTAGTCACCGCGGCGAATGCTTAACACCACAGTGTTCTCCATAACGTTTGGGCGGACGTTTTCAAGACGGTGGTTGAATACTTCTGAACTCAGCAGACAAGCTTTGATGAAAGCATTAAGCTGCCCAGGGAAGAAATGGTTCTCAACATCGTTGGGTAAGCCTGAAGCACGCCGCTGGAAGAAACTAAATTTTTCCGTGGGCATGGTGAGGTCAGCTAGCGCGGGAAATTCTTCAATCCAAGGCTGCATGCCTTGGGTATGGAGAAGGTATGAAGGTTGCGAAGGGGTTTCTGCGCGGTCTGTGTAGGCACGTGCCCACAGGTACAGCCAGTTACCGCCACGGGCAATGTTATCAGAGATGTAGACGAGTTCGGGGGTGCGGCGCACCAGAGAAAAAGTGTGGCCCATAAGGGGACGTAGGGTCTTTATAAACCTGGTTTTAAGACGGCAGGGCAAAGGGTCGGAGCCCACGAACTGGGCGATACGTTGTTGCTCTGATAAGGGCAGAGAAGCTTTCATGAGTGAAGATTAGTTCCAATATAGAAGTTTTGAGAGCTGAATGGAGGTTGCGCCTCAGCGTCGAGGATCCATAGTAAGATTAGCTTAAAATATTACATTCATACACATATATATCAGTATCTACCTCTCAGCACTCCAACCGGGGCGGTGTACGCCCCAGCAGAAAGCGGGTTTTCGTGTCTCGCACGATGAAAGTATCAGCTGTTATTCCCCACTACGGCGACCCTGCGCCCACGCTCACCCTCATTGAGGCTCTGCGCGCCCAGCAGGGTATTGCCCCAGATGAATTGGAGATTATCGTCTCAGATGATCAGTCTCCTGTGCCTTTCCCCGATACCAAGGGTGTGCGTGTGGTGCGCCGTGAAACTAACGGAGGGTTCGGCAGCGCCGTAAATTCCGGTGTTGCCGTGGCTACCGGGAAATGGTTGTTTATTCTCAACAGCGACCTGTCTATTACGGACACGTTCGTGGCCGATATGCTCTCACATATTGAGCACCGCACCCCGGCCCTGGCCAGCCCTCAGGTGGTGGGGCATGACGGTAAGCAACAGTGGGTTGCCCACCACCGCCCATATTGCTTGGGAATGGTTCACGCCGCTGGCCCGGTTTAAACCCTCCGGCTGGTGGCACAGGGGAGTGGGGCATGATGTTGCCGCCTGCACGTCTCGAAACACTGTGGAAACCGACTGGGTGATAGGTGCCGCCATGGTGGTTCCCCGCGACATCTACAACCGGGTTGGCGGCATGGATGAACGCTTCTATATGAACAGCGAAGAGGTGGATTTCCAACGCCGGCTAGCTGAGGCCGGTGTGCCTCGCCTCCTCGTACCCCAGGTTCGGGTAGAGCATGAAGGCGGAGGCTCATCGCCCTCGGCACGCCGCCGCCAGTGGCTCACCACAGCACGGTTCACCTACGCCGATAAGTGGGGGGATAAAACCATGCTCGGACGCACTCTTAAAGCCACCAGCTACGCTAACTTTCTGGTTAACACTGTGCGGGCTGCCCGGAATAAAGAGGTGAATGCGCAACGCACACTGCGTGAAGAGCTTGCATACGTCAAACGCGGCGAAAACGGCGAGAATTAGAGCTTTTGCGGTACGTTTCATGAAAGAAAGTATGTAGCGACACATCAACCATAAGGTGTGTTGTTCTGAGCTCTCTAGTACACTGTAAGTGCATAGGGCATACTGCGATGAC
>ERZ773045.1296-NODE-1296-length-11346-cov-5.135949_pt1 | contig 11346 bp, 8 predicted proteins | sample MGYA00580635_ERZ773045 | MGnify/ENA primary metagenome ERZ773045 (study PRJEB29015, sample SAMEA2738115) | human oral metagenome | biome: human oral; feature: human-associated habitat; material: saliva | place: China | collected 2261 ...
ATATAAGACCACAAAGATTATTATTTGTTATGATATCTAATTCGCAACTGACAGATATCTGAGACACAACTGACAGATATCTGAAACGAGCGTGACAGATATCTAAAACAAGAGTGGCTAAAATCTGATTATTTTTATATTCATCTGAGATATTTCGCCTGATTTGTGAATAAACGGTAGATGCTGTTTAGAATATCCTCTCCTATTTTCTATAGAGGCTTAATCTGCGTTCTCCTTAACCAAATCTCGCTAAAAAAAGAGTGCAAAGGTTTTCCATTCACCTTTACACTCTTTGCTGTCGGGATGACTGGACTCGAACCAGCGACCACTGGTCCCCCAGACCAGCATTCTAAACCTACTGAACTACATCCCGTTTAGAATTAACGGTGCAAAATTAATTACTTTTTAAGAGATTAGCAAACTTTTAAGAGTATTTTTCTAACATTCCCAACTTTTATTTGTATTTTTGTATAGCAAAAAGAAGACTTTAGAACAAATAGAAAAGGGTCTTAAAAATCCAATGGATTAACAATATGCAATACAAAATAACACCCCCATCACATATAGAAGAAACTATACAACTCCCTGCATCGAAGAGTATTAGCAATCGTGCACTAATTATTCATGCGCTTGCAGGTGGAAAAATTGTACCCAACAACCTGTCTACCTGTGATGACACCGTAGTTATAGAACGCGCTTTTAAGAATAATCCTTATGAGATAGACATCAAAGCTGCAGGCACTGCAATGCGCTTTATGACCGCCTATCTAGCTGTAAGTAAAGGCGAACATATTCTTACAGGAACTGCACGAATGAAACAACGACCTATAAAAATATTGGTAGATGCTCTCCGTTCGCTTGGGGCGGATATTCAATACATAGAAGAAGAGGGATTTCCACCAATACACATCAGAGGCAAAGAACTAAAAGGTGGATACGTAGAAATAGCAGGCAACATTAGCTCGCAATATATTTCAGCATTGTTAATGATAGGACCTACATTCGAAAAAGGTTTAAAACTGAAACTTGTGGGTAATATTATTTCTAGACCATACATCGATCTCACACTGAATTTAATGCACGAATATGGTGCAGATGCAGAGTGGACAGATGTAGATACAATAACTATCTACCCTAAGCACTATACAGAACGCAACTACACAATAGAAAACGATTGGACAGCAGCTAGTTATTGGTATTCCATACTCACGCTGATGAATGATAGCAAGTCGTACATTCGCTTTACAGGACTTAAGAACGGTTCTCGTCAAGGCGACTCTGCTATAAAATATATCTTTTCGTTATTAGGTGTAAAAACCATTTTTGCAGATAAAGAAATGGACGAACTTACAGATGTAACCATCACTAGAAAGCCACAGATATTGTCTCGTTTGGAATACGATTTTAAGAATCAACCAGACTTAGCACAGACACTAATAGCCCTCTGCCCCATAATGAATATTCCCTTTAAGTTTACCGGGCTAAGCAGTCTTAAACTAAAAGAAACAGACCGTATAGAGGCTATGAAAAACGAAATGGCAAAGCTAGGTTATGTACTACACGATTCTAATGATTCTGAAATGGCGTGGAATGGTGAACGCTGCGAGGTTTCTAACCCCATAATAATAGACACTTATAAAGACCATCGCATGGCAATGACCTTTGCGCCTTTAAGCATTAAACTAGGTAAACTCTTCATAAATAATCCAGAAGTAGTATCAAAATCGTATCCACATTTCTGGGACAACTTACGAAAGGTAGGTTTCTCAATAGAAGAAATAGAACAAGAATAGAACAAACTTTATATGAATATTATACTTATAGGAATATTGATTATAGTAGGAATGGGCATTATTGTTGGTGTCTCAACTCTAATTAGTCGGCACAACAATACTGAACCAGACATTATTATACCTGCATCTGGCGATTGCACTACTTGTAATGGCTTAGATGAAAGTTGTGAACAAACTTGTATGATGGAGGCTGCTATAAAAGAAGTAGAATATTACAACGATGAAGAACTAGACCGTTTCAAAGGAAGAGAATCGAACAAATATACAAACGATGAAGCTGAAGAGTTCGCAGAAGTGCTCTACACAATGCGTCCTGACGAGGTAAAAGGTTGGAATAGAAGTCTTATTCTTCGTGGAATTAATGTTCCCAACCAGATAAAAGATGAGTTAATTGCAATGATTGAAGGCTAAGAAACAAGAAAAAACTATAAGTAATATACTTTAAAGACAATAAAAACAAACTTTCAAGAGTTTATTAATACGTGAAGTTGAAGTACGCAAAATATATCTATATCGCATTCGTAGTAGCACTTACTATACTTATAGTAAGCTGTTCAACCAAAAATAACACCTCGCAAACACGATGGTGGCATGCTTTTAATGCCAAATACAATACATATTATAATGGTGCACAAGCTTACATTGATGCATCGTTAGAAAAAGAAAATGGCAATAAAGACAACTTCACAGAAATGATTCCGCTTTACACTGTAGGCAACAAAGCTAGCAAAGATTTAGGAAAGGCTAACTTTGAACGCGCAATTGAAAAAGCAGAAAAGGCAATTGCACGCCACAGCATAAAGAAGAAACCAGAATGGAATAAGTCGAGACGTAAAACAGAGAAAGATATTGAATGGTTATCGCGTAGAGAATACAATCCATTTCTATGGAAAGCGTGGATGCTTATGGGGCGGTCGCAATTTTATAAGGGTTCCTTCGAAGATGCTGCTACCACTTTTTCTTATATGAGTAGACTCTATCGAACACAACCTGCCATCTATGGTAAAGCCCGAGCATGGTTAGCAAAATCGTACATAGAGGCAGGGTGGCTTTACGATGCAGAAGATGTTATCCGCAATATACAACGAGATTCGATAGATTGGCGTGCTGTTCGTGAATGGGACTATACCTTTGCCGACTATTATATACATACGGGAGAGTTAGATAAAGCTGTACCCTATTTACGTAGAGTTATTAAACAGGAGATGCGACGCAAACAAAAGGCACGCGAATGGTATCTTATGGGACAAATTCAGGCTGCACTTGGTAATAAAGATGCTGCTTACAATGCTTTCCAACACGTAATTCGTTCAAATCCTCCCTATGAGTTAGAGTTTAATGCACGTGTTGCTGCAACCGAAGTGATGGCAGCTGGACAAACCAAACAAATGGTGAACCGCCTGAAACGTATGGTTGCATCTGACAAGAATAAAGATTATCTAGACCAGGTATTCTATGCAATGGGAAACATTTATCTTACCAACAAAGATACACTAAATGCTATTGCTGCCTACGAACAAGGATACAAAAAATCTACACGCAGCGGAATAGAGAAAGGTGTACTACTTTTGCGATTAGGTAACTTGTATTGGGAAAAGGAAAAGTTTAGCGATGCGCGTCGTTGCTATAACGAAGCACTTGGTCTACTAGATAAAGACCGTAAAGATTACGAACAATTGTCGGAGCGTACAAAGGTTCTTGATGAACTAACACCACATACAGAGGCTGTGCAGCTACAAGATTCGTTGCAATATCTAGCTAAATGTCCAGAATCAGAACGCTTTGCAGCTATCGATAGAGTAATAAATGCACTAAAGAAGAAGGAAAAAGAAGAACGAAACCGACAAGCTGAACAAGAAGCTACACAGCAAATGGCACAGAATGGAGGCATTAATGCAGACAACGACAATCCGCTTCAACGTCCAACTCGCCCCAACAGACAACAACAAGATGCCACATGGTATTTCTACAATCCCATAGCTGTGCAGCAAGGTAAGGCTACGTTCCAACAATTGTGGGGTAAACGTGAAAACATAGACAACTGGCAGCGTATTAACAAAACTGTAGTTGGAGGCATAACCAACACAAATGAACTCTCCAATGCTCAACGAGACTCTATCGCAAAAGAAGAGGCAAAGTTAGACTCAATTAGTAATAAACGAGATTCAGCACAAAACGATCCACACAAACGTGCATACTATTTAGCACAAATACCATTTACACCAGAACAGTTAGCAGCAAGCAATAAAATTTTAGAGGCTGGCTTACACCATTCAGGTGTCATTTTCAAAGATAGGTTAGACAATCTTCGCTTAGCCGAAAAAGCCTTACGCCGTGTAAGCGATAACTATCCAGACTACGAACAAATGGACGATGTGTACTATCACCTGTATCTGTTGTATATGCGTAAAGGTGAAACTACTTTGGCTAACAGCTATATAGACAAACTTAAAACGAAATATCCAAAAAGTCAATGGACAGCGTTGCTTACTGACCCCTACTTTAAAGAGAACGCAAAGTTTGGAGAACATATTGAAGATTCACTATATGCATCTACTTACGAGGCATTTAAGAACAATCGTTTCAGCGAGGTTGCTGCCAATAAACGCATTTCCGATGAACGTTTCCCAATGGGAGCAAATCGCGATAAATTCTTGTTTATAGATGGATTAAACAAACTTAACCAAGGTAACATCAATGGTTGCATAGACGAAATGAAGACCGTTGTAGAGAAATATCCACAAAGTCGTATCAGCGAAATGGCAGGAATGATTGTGAATGGTGTAAAAGCTGGAAAGAAAATACACAATAGCAAATTCGACCTTGGTGATGTTTGGAACTATCGTACCAATGTGCTGAACGATAGCGACAGTATCAAACAAGTGAAGTTCTCACCCGATAGAGATATAGATTTCAAGTTCCTGTTGGTGTATAATCCAGACTCTTTATCAGAGAATAAACTGCTTTTTGAGATGGCACGCTTTAATTTCACAAGCTTCTATGTACGCAACTTCGAAATAGAAATTGAAAATATAGAAGGTTTACACCAAATGGCTTTGTCGGGCTTCAGAAGTTTCGATGAAGCATACCAATATGCACGCCAACTTTTCAATAATAAGAATGTAATAGCTCAGTTAAGCAAAGACACAAAGGCTATTATTATTAGCAACAAGAACTTACAACTCATAGGAACATCGTTTAGCTATAAAGATTACGAAGACTTCTATGCTAAACACTTTGCTCCATTGCAAGTAACGAAGCACTATCTACTGTCTGAGCCTGCTGAAGTGGCAACACCACGAGAGAAAGAACGTGATTTGCAAGAAGAAATAGAAAGTAAAAATCCAACAGAAACCGACCTTAATGCTCGTGAACAAGGATTAGAGCCTATAGATAATGGAATGACCATTCCTATTGAAGATGAGAAAAAAACAGAAAACAAAAAAGTTGCTCCAACAGAAATAGTTGTTCCTGCAGAAGAACCTGCTAAAAAGGAAGAACCAAAGAGTAATACAAATAACAACGAAGTTATTATTCCTGTAGAAGAAACTACCAATAAGAAGAATTCTAAGAACAATGTGAACAATACAGAAATAGTTGTTCCAATAGAAGATTCTTCTAAAAAGAAAAAAACAGGAAACACCATCAACAATACAGAAATGGTGATACCGATAGAAGGAACATCTAACAAAAAAACAGAAACAAAGCCAATTGAGCCTAAGAAAGAACAAAAAACTATAGAACAGATTGGTAAGAATGTTGTTACAATAGACAATAGTGTTATGGAGATTCCGTTAGATTCAGAAACTTCTTCACCTCAAACAACTGTTGGTGCGCCTTCAAATAAACAGAAAACAGTAAAAACAAAAAATAGTGAAACTACTTCTGATAAGAAGAAACTACAAAATAGCAAGAATGCTCAGAAGCCTCAACAGCCTTCTGAAAAGAAAGAACAACCAAAGAAAAAGAATACAGATAGTACTGTAATATATTTCGATGATGATGTTAAAACAACAGATAAAAAGAAGAAGGAATCACAGAAACAACAACCACTCGATTACGATTTCGATGACGAATACTACGATTTAGGCGGTTTTTAACAAACCACGAAATTACAAATAAAGAGTTGTATAAAGCAACGCTTCTAAAGAAAAAGAAAGGAAAAACAATATATGAGCAACGGACTTTTATTATGGGTAGATGACGAAATAGAACTTCTCAAAGCCCACATCATATTTCTTGAGAAAAAGGGATACGAGGTAGTAACCGTCAGTAACGGCGCCGATGCTATAGAACAATGTAGCATACAAACATTCGACCTTATTCTCTTAGACGAACAGATGCCTGGTTTATCAGGACTTGAGACCTTGCAGAGAATGAAGGAAATACAGCCTGCAACACCCATTGTTATGGTAACAAAGAGTGAAGAAGAAAATATTATGAACCAAGCTATTGGTGCAAAAATTGCCGACTACCTAATTAAACCCGTTAATCCTAGCCAAATATTGCTAACATTAAAAAAGAATATTCATCGCCGAGAAATTGTAACCGAAGTGGCGCAAACTGGATACCAGCAGGAATATCAGCAGCTTACAATGCAAATAAGCAATTGCCGAGATTTCAACGATTGGGTAGAAGTATACAAAAAGTTGGTGAAATGGGAATTAGAACTTAGTAGCGCAGATAGCAATATGACCGAAATGCTAACTATGCAAAAAGAAGATGCTAACAATGGTTTCGCAAAATACATAGCCAAAAACTATCTGAATTGGGTGTCGCCAAACAATGGAAAAAATAAAGAAACAGTATCACGCCCTCTAATGAGCCCCGATATATTTAAAACATGTATATTTCCCACAATAGATAAAGGCGAAAAGGTTTTCCTCATCGTAATAGATAATCTTCGGCTAGACCAATGGCGCATATTATCAGGAGAACTTGCTGAGCTATTCGATATAGACGAAGATTTCTATATGACTATACTTCCAACGGCTACACAATATGCTCGCAATGCCATTTTCAGCGGACTAATGCCTCTACAGATAGCGCAAATGTTTCCAAACCTATGGGTAGACGAGGACGAAGAAGAAGGCAAGAATCTAAACGAAAAACCTCTTATTCAAACACAAATAGAACGTTATCGACGACACGATAAGTTCTCCTATCATAAGGTTTTCGATTCTAATGGTGCAGAAAAGTTTATGCAGCAGCTTAACAATCTGCAACAAAATAATCTGAATGTATTAGTGGTAAACTTCATCGATATGCTTTCGCACGCTCGTACAGAGATGAAAATGATACGCGAATTGGCAAGCGACGAGAGCGCCTACCGTTCTTTAACTCTTAGTTGGTTCAAACATAACGTATTGGCAGACGTTTTCAGAGAATTGGCAAAATCCGATTATAAAATTATTCTCACCACCGACCACGGTTCTATTCGTACAACTAAACCTGTGAAAATAATTGGCGATCGCAACACAAACACCAATCTTCGATACAAGTTAGGCAAAAATCTTAGTTACAGCTCAAAAGAGGTGTTCACAATAAAAAATCCACAACAAGCACAACTCCCTGCACCAAACCTTAGCACAAGCTATGTGTTTGCAACAGGCAATAGCTTCTTTGCCTATCCAAACAACTACAATTACTATGTGTCTTACTACAAAAATACATTCCAACACGGTGGCATCTCTATCGAAGAAATGATAGTCCCACTTATAACACTAACACCAAAAAGTGCTAAACTAACAAAGAACACAAAAAAATAACAACAATGGAAATTAAAATAGAAAGCTTAGACACCATTCACGAGGCTGCAAAACTGTTTATAAATAACATTGGTAACAACAAAGTTTTTGCCTTTTATGGCAAAATGGGTGTAGGCAAAACCACTTTTACCAAAGCCATTTGCGAAGTTTTAGGTGTACAAGATGTTATTACATCGCCTACTTTTGCTATTGTTAACGAATATACCGATGGAAATGGCAACCCTATTTATCACTTCGATTTCTATCGCATTAAAAAGTTAGAAGAGGTTTACGATATGGGCTACGAAGACTATTTCTACAGTGGAAACCTCTGTTTGTTAGAATGGCCAGAACTAATTGAGGACATTTTACCCGAAAATGCAGTTAAGGTACACATAGAAGAACAACCTGATGGCACACGCATTGTGTCATTTTAACCCAAATCTCGGTCGTTAGAGTCTAAACATATTTTGGTCTAATTATCAATTTGGGTTTAAGAATATCAGAATATATAGAGAATGGCTTAAAGCTCTAAAAATACAAGCAATTAAAAAATACAACTAACAAAAAATGGGGCGTTTTTTGTGCCCCATTTTCATTATCTTTATGGGTGTGGCTGTCCGCCACCACCTCCTGCAGGTTTCTCTTCTGTCTCTTTCGGTTTCTTTCGTGCAGGATTGTCTACTTCTACCTTAATATCGCCCAAAGATTTACGCACCGACTCTTTCCACGTTACCACTATATGTGGACGTTTCAACGATGTTACACTAACATCTTTTTCGTTGGCTTCCATCTTCGAGGTTATAACTGTGCGAAGCGAGAAAATATCGCCTAAGTCTAAGGCTCCACCCAACGATACAATCTCTTTCACAATGTTGCGCAACGTAATCAATACATTTCTTACATCGCCTTCGCTCAACGATGTTTCGCGCACAATACGCTCCACTAACCATGTAGACGAAAACCTGTTAGGTGCTTTAGGCACTGCACTGTAAGCCTTCTGACCTTTTCGAGGCCCCACTTTCAAAATACTCTCTTTTACTTTAAAAATTATCATACGTAAAAAAATAAAGATTAATAAATACAAGGTTCACCACATTTGGTAACACCTTTGTTAGTAACTCTATATTCAGCCTATTAGCCTTCTATTTCTAATTCGTTTTATTGTTCAACCTAAAGTAGTTTCATACCTTAAGTTAAAGTCCTCTTGTCGTTTAAGTTAAAGTCCATTCGTCGTTTAAGTTAAAGTATCTTCGCACTTTAAGTTAAAGCACAAACAGTAGCATTTGTCAAACAGACATTCAGTAGATGTAGAGCAGATTAATTTCGCCCATATCCATGTAGATTCTCGAACCAATTGTATCAACAAATTTGTTTTTCACTTGTGCTATAGTATTCCTCGCACTCATGATATTTCTTAATATATGGCAGCGACTCACGTCGCCACCACATTTATAAAATAGATTAACTGAAACTATATTTGTATCCAAAATTATTAAATTCTCTTTTAAAGAGTAATATAAAATTTGTTAGACAGATTCTTAAATACTGAAATATATTTTAGAAATATATAAAAGGACGTATTTCTCCATCACCATACCTTCCAAACCAATTATGAGTTAAAACTATAGCATTACCATTACTGCGATAAAGTGCAATTGATGCAGGGTTACCAAAATTACCACCGTATTTTGAATCAGTACTGGTTATAATGCTTCCATAATAATATCCAATAATCTCCCCAATAGGTTTCCGATTTTCTCCTCTTAATGGGAAATATCTACCTAGTGGTGTCATACAAACATGTTTAATTTTACCGGTTACTGTCGATGAAGATTGATCCCAAGCTGTATAACCAGACCAATCAATAGGATAATCTGCTGCATTTGCCATCATATTTAATGCTGCAATAACTTGTCCTAAGCTTGGAACAAACCAACGACCAACATTAGCACCTGTAATAGTATATCCTGGATTATAATGAGCAGCTGCATAGAAACCTGGGAAGTTCTCTTGGTCGTTCGCTTTTATTATTGTTCCTCCCTTCGTACCAGAGGCATCGTAAGTCCAATGTTCGCCCGCCATATCATTCATCGCATCTGATACATTTAAGTAGTTTATTGAATTAAAACCATTTCTGTTATCAAAACTAGGTGTCATAGCTGTTGAATTCCCCAATGTCATTCTGGGAAGAGATTTCAATGCCATTGCCAATCCTCTTGAAGTAGAGGTTTTCTTTTGAATTACCAATCCTATACGCTCCTTAGTAGGATTAGCTGCAACTGATCCTGTTGTACCATCGCTAAAAAGATAATCTACTCTAGGCCAAAATAGTACTGAAAGGTCATACGACTTATTCATTTGAAAAGTACTTCCTATTGTTAGAAGTCTAATTGAGCCTGCATTCGCCAAGCTCCTACCAAACATTGTACCACTTGTAAAATTCATTTGTAAATCTGTACAGTCTGTTCCTGGTAGAAAGTAAACAAAATTATCACTAGTAACATATCCAGGACTACCATATTCGTTTGGTTCTTTCAATGTTGAATACGTTAGCGTACCTCCTCTTGCAGTCCCATCATGCGACTGTGTAAACGAATTTGTTGCACCTACATAGGTAACTTTTGTAGGTACATTTGTACCTACTGGTTTTATTTCTGCTACAGCATTAGGTCCAGGTTTACCATAAATTTCTAAAGTTATTGCTAACCGAGTACATGCATGTTTCATTTCAAAAGGAACAAACTGTTGCGCTTGATTCTGAATAGTAACTTCTTTCTGACAGAAATAAGCTTCTTTAGCATCGTCTTGACTCAATTCTACATTGTCACCTACTTCGTGGAACTTATCGTTGTAGCAAATAAAATTATAGTTACCTGGTTCTAAAGACATCTGTTTGCTTGCACCTGCATCAGGGGTAAAAGTAGAGCCATTAAATGCTCCCTTCATAGAACCTTTTAGTACACCATCTTTATAAGCACGAATAGAATAATGTTTCGGTCCAGTTATAGCACGTGTAGCTATTTTTTTAGGTGTAGTTGATTTTATTGTGTTTTGCATTACACAAGCTTCAAAATCATTACCCAAATCCATTAGCTTTGGTTCTGCCGAATTCCCATCTGCTCGAGTTGGATCTATCTTTGTATCCTCGTAATCTGTTTCTGTCATTGAGAAACTTATGCCTGTTTTCTCGTTTGTTCGTGCAGGAGTATTGGGTCCTATATTATCGCTACTACATGCCGAAACTAATAATGCTACACAAAATAGTGGTAAAAAAGATATCTTCATTTTCATCTTATAATTTTTTGATTGTTTTAAACCTCAAATTCTCCATTATTGCGTCCTAGTCCTATTTCCCATTGCGTGTTATCCTCAGCTTCACTTGAATTTGATGCATCAGGCCTTACTGAAGTACAAAAGACATATTCTGTCGCAATTCTTATGACATTGCATTCAGGCTTTTCGTAAGCCTTTAAACTTTTTGTTTTTTTCTTCATATTATTATGATACTTTTGTTTGTAAATTCTGAGTTATTTTGCCCTTATAAAAGTTAGATAAGGACACAAAAAAATAACAAAGGAAACTTCTGAAAGTCCTTTGTTTACTATAGTTTGCACGACACGCTTCACGCGCGCGTACGCAAAAAATTAGAATTTTAGATAGACCTGGCTTTACTAGAGAGAGAGAGAGAGAGAGAGAGAGAGAGAGAGAGAGAGTATACAAATATTTGGAACTACCAAATTATTTGCTATCTTTTTCTCATCTTTTTTTGTTAGAGAATCAAATGTACAGCAGGCTGCCCCTAT
>ERZ773045.1297-NODE-1297-length-11340-cov-10.362428_pt1 | contig 11340 bp, 11 predicted proteins | sample MGYA00580635_ERZ773045 | MGnify/ENA primary metagenome ERZ773045 (study PRJEB29015, sample SAMEA2738115) | human oral metagenome | biome: human oral; feature: human-associated habitat; material: saliva | place: China | collected 2261 ...
AGGCTTCGTCACTAGTTTGCAAATATGTTGCAGTCGGACGCAAAATTTCTTCCCAATCTGATGAATCAACAATAGCTAATTGACTTTCGATTGTTGATTTCAAGCGTTGGTGGAAGACACGACTCTTGTTCTTCAACTCTTCTGTTTCAACAGCAACCTTCTTAGCATTATCTGTAGCCTGACGCAAGATTTCATTGGCTTTGTATTTAGCTTCATCTAACAGACGTTGTGCATCTTGCTCAGCTTGGTGAACAATATTGTTTGATCGCTCATTTGCGGCCTGTTTTACACGCTCAGCTGTATCTTGAGCAATCAGAACAGATTGGCTCAATGAATCTTTAATCTCATCAAAATACGATAAACGTTCTTCTAAGTTTTTAATGTGTTGATCTTTCTCATGATTGCTTCGTACAAGTGCTTCATAATCACGAACAACAATATCTAAGAATTCATCAACTTCATCGCGATTAAATCCTCTAAACTGCAATCCGAAGGTTTTATCCTTAATTTCTAATGATGTAATTGGCATAATTTTCCTCACTTATTTAATAAAAAATAGAATCATTAATTGCTTCTGGTTCTTGCTCGTTTGTTACTGTTCTCTTAGGAATATCATTCGTATAATAGGAAAGACGTTCTTCTAGTTTTTTGACATAGATTTCAGTTTCTTCCTTGTAGCGGATTAATTCTTCATAGTCAAAATAAATCTTATCTAAAAATTCGTCCACTTCTTCCTTATTATAACCTCTGAATTTAATCGAGAAAGCTTTATCAATAATTTCTTGTGGTCTAATCGACATATTTTTCTCACTTACTTAATAGTAACTGCACTGTTAATTTTATCTTATCTTTTTTTGTCTGACCATTTTCACGAAGAATTGTGATTCTACCAAAACGTCTGACACTTACTAAATCACCAAGTTTAAGTTGGAAATCTGTTTTTTCAACTTCATGATAATTTACTTGAACAAGCTTCTTATCAATGAGAGCAGTGGCTTGAGAACGAGATAGTTTCAAAACATTGGATAAAAAGGCATCCAGACGCATACTTGGAACCAAGACATCCCTTTCCTGGTAGTTTTCTCTTGGAACAACCTTCTCCGAAAAAGAACGCTCTTCTAAGGAAACTGGGATTTTTGAAACTTTTTGTATACCGTCCTCAAATAGATTTTTAAAATTTTGATTCACAACGATTTGCGCTCTTTGATCAGTAACTAAAATATCACCGAATAATTTACGCTCAATGCCTAAACGATTAAGTACTGTTCCTAAAATTTTAGCATGTGTTAATTGTGAAAATTTATTTGGATAAACAATCTCTAACAAGCTCATTTCAAAATCAGAAAGAGTGGGGATAAAATAATCTGGAGCAAGAATAACCCTTGCATATTCAGAAGGAACAAAATCCTCACTACTATAGACCTGAATACCTGTATTGCCACCTAATGTCTTAAGTATGAAAACTTGATGCGGATTTAAAAAATAAGTTAAAACAGGAGTATAATGCTCTTCTACCTGGTTTATCCATTCCAATCCTTTATCAATGAAGGGAATGTCTTCAACTGCAAAATGTTGGTAAATATCCTTGCTCATATCATCAATAGAAAATTAATTAGGTAACGACTGATGTAACGGAGAAAAATAACTGCAATCCATACAGTGAAATCAAGTCCAGCAAATTGTAGGGGAAGACGTCTCAATGGTTGAAGAATTGGTTTCGTTAAAGTTTCTAAAAAGCGCCCTAACTGTGTGTTGTAAGCATTGGGAAACCATGATAATAGAGCAAAAGCTACAAGTATCAGTGAATAGATATCTGTAACATTTTGTATAAATCGAGCAATTAGAAACATTATCGCACTCTATTTCTCTTCATATCAAAGTCATATTCTTCAGTTTGAGAATCCTCTGGCAAACGAATATCTTCAATATTAACCACGACACCAACTGGAGTTAAAAGATACATTGTATTTGCAACTTTTCTTAGTTCGCCAGCTAGAACATGACGGGCTCCGTCCAAATAATCTAAACAACGACGAGCTTGAACTTCAGTCATATATTGGAAATCAATTAAAATACTTTCATTTCCTGCCAACAAGTCAACAATGTCTGTTGCATCTTCATATCGACGAGGATAACGGACATCAATTGTTACTTTTTCAGTACTACGATGACTTTCAATTGCTAATTCTTGTTGACGTGCATGAAGACGTCTAATATTTTTTTCCTTAGTTTCAGACTCTGAAGAAACTTGAGTTTGTTGTGGCAATTCCTTTCTTGGTGGAACTGTTGACAATGATCGCTCTGATGACGACGTTACTACTTCATCAGAAAAATTTTCTCCATCTTCTGTAAAATAATCTAGAAATCTATCAAATTTTTCTTTTAGTGACATGGTTTTTTCCTACTTAAAAAATGATGTGCCTATACGAACAAAAGTTGAACCAAATTGAATCGCTTCTTTATAATCACGACTCATTCCCATACTTAGTTCTGACATTGGCATATTGGGAATTAGTTTTTGTTGAATTTCTTTTTGTAACTCTTGTGTTTCTCTAAAAATTGAATGTAACTCTTCAGTTTCAGCTTCAAAAGGAGCCATTGTCATAAGACCAACATATTCAATCTTATCTAACTTTGCTAAATCCGGCAACAGATTCATTAACTCCTCTTTTGAAAAACCATGCTTAGTTTCTTCACCAGAGATATTTACTTGTAAAAAACACTTTATCTTGCGATTTGCACGTTTTTGTATTTCTTCTGCTAGTTTTAAAGAGTCTAAAGCATGGAAATAATCAACGTAGGCAATCACGTCCTTGACTTTTCGTCGTTGTAAACTTCCTATTAAATGCCAGGTTATATCCCTATCACTTAGGACCTGATATTTTTCAAGAAATTTATCAACACGATTTTCTCCTATATGTCTCACCCCTTGATCAACTAATTGTGAAGCAGTTGATGCGTCGACATATTTAGTTACAGCAATGACAGAAACCGAGTCGACTTCACGACCGGCTTCTTGAACTGCTTTTGTAACTTGCTGAAAAACAAGGTTTGTATTCTCTTTTATATTCATTTGAATTATCTGTTTTTAAAGAATGGTGGAGTTTCCAACTCATCTTCATCAGAAGAAGGGGCTTCAAATCGCTCTACCGGCGATACCAAAGAATCTCCTTGACGAACAATAGTGTCACGTCTTAAATCCCAGTCACCAAATGCAGATGCTTTAGGTGCTTCTGGAGTACGAGAAGTACCAACTGGAACTTCTGGAGTTTCAGTTAAATCGAAGTGACGATCGTAGGTATGAGTACGTCCAGTTTTAACTGGTTCACGGTAAGCATTTTGTCTAGGCTTAGGTGCTACAACTTTTTCAACAGTATCCTGACGAACACCAGTTGCTACAACAGTTACTCGAATTTCATCCTTCATTGTTTCATCAATAGACGTTCCAAGCCAGATATTAACACCGTGTCCTGCAGCTTGGTTGACAATTTCTGAAGCTTCTTCTGCTTCTGTCAAGGTCAAGTCCAGACCACCAGTAACGTTTACGATAACATCCTCTGCACCATCGATTGTAGTTTCAAGGAGTGGTGAGTAGATAGCTTTGCGAGCAGCTTCAATAACACGTTCTTCACCACTACCAATACCAATTCCCATAAGGGCATTACCTTTGTTTGCCATTACAGTCTTAACGTCTGCAAAGTCCAAGTTAATCAACCCTGGGCGAGTAATTAAGTCTGTAATCCCTTGTACACCTTGGCGAAGAACGTTGTCGGCTTCACTCAAAGCTTCAAGAAGAGGTGTCTTCTTATCAACGATTTCCAATAGGTTGTTATTTGAAATAATCAACAGTGTATCAACATGCTCACGAAGTTCATTAATACCTTCCACTGCAAATTGGCCACGTTTGCTTCCTTCAAAACCAAATGGACGTGTCACAACACCAACAGTCAAGGCACCAAGGCCTTTAGCGATACGAGCAATAACTGGTGCAGCACCTGTACCAGAACCACCACCCATACCAGCAGTAATGAAGACCATATCAGCTCCACTGATTGCTTCGGTTAGAACTTCTTCGCTTTCTTCAGCAGCTTTACGACCAACTTCAGGTTGACCTCCTGCACCAAGTCCACGAGTTAATTTAGGACCAAGTTGAATTACAGTTTCAGCTTTTGTACTGCTTAAAGCTTGTACATCTGTGTTGGCTGCAATAAACTCAACACCAGAAACACCTTCTTCAACCATACGGTTGATGGCGTTCCCACCGCCGCCTCCAACACCGATAACTTTAATTACTGCACCTTGTGCTGCTGCTGTATCAAATGAAAATGTCATATTATTTTTCCTCTACTTTATTCGTCAAACATGCTTCCAATCAAGCTACGGAAACGATCAGTTAATTTCTCTTTCGGTTTTTCTTCCGATTGATTGAGTGATGCATCTGTCGTGTAGACAGGTTCATCAGTATTAGTAGTTGATCCGAATACTGAGCGTTGAGAAGCAGTTGCTTTTGGTTGATTTGATCTAAAGTCAATTGGTTGATGACGTAATGTTTCATCACCTCTAATAGCACGTTGAGCTAGTACATTTACTTCAGTAAGGCTACCAGCAAATTCTGACAAGCTGATTACATGCGCAAACGCAGGGTTACGGATGCCAACTTGGTTTGGAACGTAAAGTTTAACACGTACTCCAAATACTTCTTGTGCTAACTCAACAACTCCTGGAAGAATAGCGTTTCCACCAATCAAGGCAATGCCACCTGGTAAGTCAAGCAAATGTCTTCTTTCCAAATCTTGTTTAATTTGTTCAAAGACATGTTTCAATCTAGCTGAAATAATTTGCGCTAGGTAGACTTCACTCACTTCTACTGGTTCAACTTCACCGATAACTTCAACTTGGAAAGTTTCTTTACTTGCCAATGGTGGGTATGCCTCACCATAGTTTAGTTTCAAACTTTCAGCAATTTTCTTAGAAGTTTTTAGAACTTTTGAAATGTCCTTTGTAACGTACTCTCCACCTTCTTGGTAAACATTAGTGTACTGCAATTCTTGATTGCGAATAGTTGCAACACTTGTTTGTCCGCCACCCATATCAATAACAGTAGCTCCAAACTCACGCTCACCTTCGTTAAGAACAGAGTTTACGATTGCAAGTGGTGAAATAATCACGTTATCTACTTGAACTCCAACACGTTCTACAGTTTTACGAAGGTTGTGAAGGATGGTTCTTGGACCTGTATAGAGAAGGCCACGCATTTCCAAACGTACACCCATCATACCACGAGGGTCGCGAATGCCTTGGAAACCGTCCACTACAAACTCTTCTGGCACAAAAGTAATCACTTCACGATCTGGTGTCATGCTCTTTGTCAAAGCTGATTTAACAACATTTTCAACATCTTGATCTGTAATTTCTTTTGAGTCTGATGTTACAGGAATCATCCCTTGCGTTGGTTCAACTTGCAACAAGTTTGCTGGAAGTCCAACGTTTACTGATGTGATAGAAATACCTGCTTTTTCTTCTGCTTGAGAAATAGCAGATTTAATAGCTGTCGCTGCAGCCTCGATATCAACGATGATTCCATCCTTGACACCTTTACTTTTTGCGTTACTAACGCCGATTACATTTACTTCACCATCTACAAGCTCTGCAACTAACACTTTAATAGAGCTCGTCCCAATATCTAAGCCTGTAAAGAAACCATTTCTAGTCATTACACTGCGTCCTCTCTATCTTCCAAGTTTCACACTTTGTTTTTTAACAGCTACAAGAAGGCATAGCTATTCACAGAATATTATATCATAAAAAATATATTCGTGCTTAATTTTTTATGATTTTATAGCATGTTTTTGAAGAAAAATAGGTAAAAATTTCTTAAAATAAAACTTTATTATAAAACTAAATTTAAAAACAATACTAAAATGTGTCAAATTATTATCAATTAGATTAAAGTTCGGTTTTTCTAGCCACGAAGATTTTATTTTTTGATTTTATTTTTTACGTAACTTTTAACTGTCATTTTTTGAAATCATTCGTTTTTTTGCATGGATTCTAAAGCAACTAATAACTGAATAATAAAAAAGAAGCTAGGGATCCTAACTTCTTTTAATTGATTAACTGTTTTAATGCAGTACGCAAATAATATCCTTCTCGAATCTCTTTTCCTACACGTTTAGTGTTTTCTAATAGAGCTTGATAGTCTTCTAAAGTTAACTCCTCTATTAATTGCGACAAGTCATGTAGTGACTCGACTGCAATCCCACACTCTTTCTCTAAAACAAAATGAGATAGAGCTGACTGCCTCCAGACTACTAAAGGAAAACCAGCAGCTAAGTAGAGAGAAGCCTTGTGCGAATTATTGTAACGTAGGTATTCTCCAAAAACACCACTACAAGTTTTGGAACTATCACCATCCCAGACAAGTCCAAATCCTCCTGATAGTGCGGCAGGTAATTCATCTGGTAAAAAGGACCCCAGATACTCTTGATTTGCTAACTTTCTAGTTTCATCAAAACCAACACCATAGAGGTTATAGGCAGGATTTGACGGCAATTTATACAAGTAACCAGCTTTTTCTTGTGCTAGATTACCTGCCACAATGATCGGTTGATCCTTCGATAGTTCTTCTTTTTCCTGAAAATCGGGAATTAGATAGTCAAAAATACCTAGACTGACAATTTTTTGTTCTGAAATGCCCTTATTGACCAGGAATGACTTCATGATCGGATTATGAGCAATAAGGCCATCAGCAATTTTTAAAAGACTTGATTCTTGAAGTTGTACACGAATTTTATGCTTTAAAGGTACTGTTTCCAGATTGACATAACGTAAGACTTCTAAATCATGAATAATAAAATAAACCTTGACCCCTCTAGCTTGCAATCTTTTTACTAAATAGGTAGTAAAGAAGCTATGATGGAGCATAGGAAATTGAATTAACAGTTGATCTCCTGATTTTAACCGAGAAAAGGCTTGTGACAAGGCTTGTGCTTTGTGTTGTTGGGCTTTAATCGTACTCATTTTGTACCAGTCTTCAACTGTCAGTAACAAAGGACTAAAACCCTCTTGTTTTACAATTTCCTCAACATCATTTCTGGCCTTATTACCAGCATTCCTTGCTCCAGAGTCTTTTAAAAACTCTTCTTTTAGATAATATTTCATGGATAACTATTTCTCTCAATCAAATTCAGTTGCTACAACTTCCAAAGCACGCTCAATAACGACATGCATGTCGTAGTATTTATAATCAGCTAGGCGCCCACAGAAGATGACCTTGTCATTTTTGGCTGCTTCTTCTTGGTACTTAGCAAATATAGTATTGTTTTTTTCATCATTGATTGGATAGTATGGTTCATCTCCACGTTTCCAATCAGCTGGGTACTCACGAGTGATAACCGTCTTTGGTTGAGTGCCATACTCGAAATGCTTGTGTTCGATGATACGAGTATAAGGAATCTCACGTTCTGTATAGTTGACCACAGCATTCCCTTGATAATTTTCTTCATCCAAGACTTCGTGTTCAAAACGAAGACTACGGTATTCCAACTCTCCATGCTTGTAGTCAAAGTACTGGTCAATCATCCCTGTAAAGACAACTTTATCAGCTGATTTTTCCAGCTCTTCGCGGCTAGCAAAGAAATCAACCCCAAGTTCTACCTCTACATCGCCCAGCATGTTTTTAATGATGACATTGTAGCCACCGATTGGAATCCCTTGATAACGATCGTTAAAGTAGTTGTTATCAAAGGTCAAACGAACTGGAAGACGTTTGATGATAAATGGAGGAAGGTCTGTTGCAGAACGCCCCCATTGCTTTTCTGTATAGCCCTTGATCAATTTTTCATAGATATCCGGACCAATCAACTTGATCGCTTGTTCTTCCAAGTTCTTAGGCTCAATATCTTTCATGTCAGCCGTTTGCTGGGCAATCTTATCCTTGACTTCTTGTGGTGTCTTGGTTCCCCACATGGCATAAAAGGTATTCATGTTGAAAGGAAGATTGTAGAGGTTGCCCTTGTAGTTAGCCACTGGTGAGTTGATATAGTTATTAAACTCCGCAAACTGATTAACATAATCCCAAACCTTTTTGTTGGAAGTATGGAAAATGTGGGCACCATACTTGTGAACATTGATACCTTCAACCTCTTCACAATAGATATTCCCACCAATGTGATCACGTTTGTCAATCACTTTTACTTTTTTGCCACGTTTTGTAGCTTCGTGTGCAAAGATTGCTCCAGACAAACCTGCACCTACAATTAAATAGTCATACATATTAAATTAAAACTCCGTTAATGAACTTTATATTCTTATTATTGCCGACTCAGAATCAGCAAAAGTTAGTTGTTTTTTAGAAAGGTATCATATCATGTATTAGACCCACCTAAAATCTAGTACTAGAGCTAGGTCTCATTTATTGCAACAATATCATTTGATTCTTTTTTGCTAAAAGTATTTGTTGTAAATAGTAAAAACATGAATATATTATATGTAGGAACAAACCAGAAGGCTTCAATCATACAGTTAAAAGCAATCAATGATAAAATCGCAACTAATAAATATTGACCATCCTTATACTGTTTCCTTGAGGCGACAACATAAATTATTATCAATAGAACTACAGGCACTATTCCATATGTAAATAACATCTGCACATAAGAGGAATCTACATAGTTATACCCTATTACAGATTCTGTTTTTCCACCTGATCCTATAAATTGAACGTTTCTCGTTCCAAATAGATGAACTCCAAATGTATCAAATGCATTCCTACCTAGAGCTAGCCTTCCTGTGATTAATTTGTTTATCGATACCAAAAATGGATTAGACCATGAAAACTTGTATGAAAAATAGGTAACAACTGATGCGAATACAACAGCTGAATATGGTAGCAAGGCAAAAATCTTTAGTTTTTTCCCATTGCTGTAATAAAAATAAATGAAAATAACTGTCGCTAACAAGATTGACAAAGCATTTAAACGTGCATCACAGTATTTTATAATGAAAGCTGATAGCAAGACTCCAAACAAGGATCTGGTCCAAATAAATTTATCTTTTAGAAGATAGGAAATTGCTAAAAATAGATAAAAACAATGTGATGCAAAGTCCGTAGGATAAATAAATCCAAACGAATTTCGAATAACACCCGCACGATTATATTGTAGATTAGGAACCATGCCAACAAGTGATAAAAGAAAAACTCCAACTACGAGAATACCAGCTACAACTACATAGTTCCTCAAAACTACTTTCATATCTACATTAACCAAGAGGACTAGTAGCATCGAATAGACTAGAAAATTAAGTCTATTCGTTTGAAAATACACTAAAACCCCCGAAAGCAACAATAGAATAGAAAGTATTAGATATTTGTATGAGACACGCATTTTATACAAAAAACGAAGCCCTAAAAGCAATACAACCAAAAATAGGAAATTTACTTTGACTTGAAAAAAAGTCCTATCCAGCATCGTAGTTGATATGGTATTAAAAAATACCACTACAGATACAACAATGCTGACTAGTAGGTTTTCAAATTTAATTTTTATCATATTTTTTGAAAAAGAATCATACAGGGTGAATTCTAAGAAAAAGAAATATGGAATTGAATGAGAAAAAATAATATTTCTTTAATCTTCTAGTTCACTTATACTCTTCTATCCTCCCTTTCCTAACTATTTAATCAACCAAAGCGAATTTAATCTATACAAGAGTTCATTTTACAATAAGATTATAAGCTACTGAAATTTCTATTTATTCCTTTCAATTTCACTTATTCAATAACTGCTGTTTCAACTCTTTTGGACTAATTACCTTTAAGAATAGTATTTGAAAAATGTAAAGTATCGCTCCTATTGTAGCAAATACCATAACATTTATAACAGGCGTAAAATTCACTGTAGTTTTTACAACGAATAGTACACCGTACATGAGAGCTGATGCTCCTATAATTTTAACTGTCGAAGCTAGAAGAGGCACTTCCTTTAAATAGTTTCTTGTAAAATACAGTTGAATAGCCCATACTAAGGCTTCTGTTAATACAGAAACAATGGCTGCTCCGATATAACCTAATTTAGGTAGTAATAATAAATTTAAACCGACACTCACAATAGCTGGAATAGTTGTCGAAATCATAAATTCTTTATTTTTATTATGTGGAATCAAGATTTGAATACCCATAATATTTGTCCAGCCAATAAAGAACATTCTAAAAATCATAATTACTATCGCATATTTAGCATCTTGGAAATCCTGTCCTAAGAAAAATTGCACGAAATCATCATTAACAATTAACATTCCTGCTATTATAGGAAAAATGACTAAATTGTATATTAAGAAAGACATCTGATGCATTTTGTTTACAGCCTTGTGATCTCCAGTTGATAGGAGATTGGCAACACGAGGAAGCATTACGCTTCCTAACGAAGTCACTAGTGTAAGCAAAATATTGACCAATTTTAAGGCTTGGTCATAAATTCCGACATCTTTAGTTGAGGCTAATGCCCCTAGCATAGTACGATCCAAAGTAACATATAGCGAAATAGCTATTTGCGGCAAAAACAAGAGAACAACTGGTTTCAAGTGTTGTTTAGCATAGGACCAATCAAAATGTGGTTTCCCGATAAATTCTCTAGCTGGCAACCACATACTAAACTGCCCCAATAATTCAAATATTGTTAGCAAAAACACATAAAGATATAAATCATTTGCTGATTTTACAAATAAGAAAATTGAAATGACACCGACCAGTTTAACAGTAATATTTCTAACTGTTATCTTGCGAAAATCCTCTAACCCTTGAAATAACCAGGAGATATCCATCCCTTTAGATACCAGACTCAAACCCAAAATATACGCAACGGGATTTTGCATAAATGACAAGGACAGACATAAGAGAATATATAAGCATATCGAAAGAATGGTCGCACCAAACTGTAAGGTGTATATGCCCCAAAAGTTATTTCGGATATCTTTACGATGGCCTGAAATTTCTTTTGTACCATAATTGGCCACGCCCAATGTCGCCAATAAAATAAAGTAGGTTACAATTGAATTGAAATAACCATAAGTACCTAAATCAGTTGAACTAAATACCCTAGTTACATAAGGTGTTGTTATAATAGGAAGAATTATCACTAGTAGCTGGTAAGAAAGATTATATGCATAATTTTTTAAAACCTTCATTCTTACCTAACCCATCTTCTCTCTAATTTTTTCATACAGTTTTGGAGAAACCAAAAGCATCAAGTATTTCACTTTATTTTTCCTTGTAACATTTGAATTCAGAATAACATCTTTGAAATATTGAATGTATTCTTTTCTAATTTTATTAACTTCAGC
>ERZ773045.1302-NODE-1302-length-11283-cov-3.668596_pt1 | contig 11283 bp, 13 predicted proteins | sample MGYA00580635_ERZ773045 | MGnify/ENA primary metagenome ERZ773045 (study PRJEB29015, sample SAMEA2738115) | human oral metagenome | biome: human oral; feature: human-associated habitat; material: saliva | place: China | collected 2261 ...
AATAAATACCCCCGAAATACTTATAATCCAATACTTTGGAGAAAAGTATTCCGGGGGTGCTTTTTAGAAAAGAATATAGACTGAAGAAGGGATGAAAAATCGGATTTCCTCGAATCAGTATATTCTCAAAGAAGAGCTATTTAAACAAGGCATTAAATCTTCGTTCTAAAGGAATTGACAATGCCGCGTACTGCCCCATAGCCCACTCCGGCTACCGGCCAAACAATCCAGCTAATGTCCCAGCGCCGGGTAATAAAACTGTAGCCCAGATAGATAGCGATTACCAAGCACCAGTAAATTTGCCCGACGTTTTCATTTTTGTACTCATCCATCTTTTTCTCCCTTCTATAATCCCCTTGCTCTAAAAGCATGTTCAAGGCATCCCAAATAATATTCGTTTTGACAATCCGAAACACGCCAACGGCCACAAAAAGCAGAAGGAAAGGCACGGCAAGAGCGGTATGGAGATCATCTTCTCCATAAATAATCATACTGATAAAGATGGGACTTGCCGCAATGATGCAAAGAAAAATACCTAAAATCATCTGAGAAGTATAAGTTCCCTGGTAACGGGATTTTTTCTCCTGCACCATACCATTTACCCCATAAGCAGTATTCAGAAGCTCTTTTTCTATATAATGGAATCGATCCCCTTCAATGGAGTTTTTGATAAATAAGGCTACTCCTGCTCCTGCCAAAAGGAAGAGGAAGAGCACACCAATCCCGACTGCTTTTCCCTCTGATAGAGAAAGAAGAGAACTTTCCTGAAGAGTGCTTAAAACAATCAATAGGCTGGGGGAAAGGATACAAAGAAATACGCCCAGAGCAATCTGGGAAGCTGCTTGATTCTTGTGTTCCAGAAAGGCATTGGCCTCCTCCATGGAAACAGGAACTTCCTTTAGGGAGGATTCCGTATCAATCTTTGGATCTTCTCCCGGACTGTCCAGCTCTATCTCATCCTTTAAGAGGTAATCAGTGCTTACGGAAAAGACCTCGGACAACTTCAAAATCTTATTCATATCCGGAATGGACTGGGCGCCCTCCCATTTGGAAATGGACTGTCTGCTGACCTCCAGCTTCTCCGCCAGATCCTCCTGAGACCAACCGTTTTTCTTTCTTAATTCTATAATCTTGTCTGCCAGTATCATACTCTACTCCTTTTATGATTTTCAGTGTTTACCGGATTTTCCTTTTTTGGAAAATGTCTTTGCTCACTCCGTCTTTACGTCTCCCATACTAATAAAAAATGCGGTTGCAGGGAAGAAAGAGGGCTTGTCAATTTGACAACTGGCGGTTGCAAAGCCTTGATTTTCCGTGGAAAAATAATATTTCGAAGAAAAGTTTTAGAATGGAGAAGTGTGATGAGTGAATTGAAACAACAGTTTCGGGAAAACGAGAATCGATATGCGCTTGTCGGGGATTATTATATCCCGAACTTGACTTTAGTGGAAGAAGAAAGATTGAGTACAGTCTTTGAACTCCTGCCTGCATGAGTTTGTAATTCACTTGAATTATTAAGAGAAATATAGTACGATTGCATTACAAATAAATGCAGATTTTAATGGAGGTGTAAGCATGGCAAATGGATTACTTCAGCTTCGTATAGACGACAACCTTCGGAAGGAAGCTTCCGATGTATATTCTCAGCTCGGCCTTGACCTGCCCACGGCAATCCGCATGTTCCTGACTCGTTCTGTGCAGGTGCGCGGTATTCCATTCAGCATGATTTTGCCGGAAGAGAACTATAAGGCGACTGCAGCTGTTGCAGCCATGAAGCGCATGAGTAGTGATGCGGAGAATGCCGGTGTAGCCGACATGACACTGGATGAAATCAATGCGGAGATTGATGCTGTAAGGAATGGGAAATAACGTATGAAGCTATATGCTGTGATAGATACCAACGTACTGGTTTCCGCTCTTCTTCGCTGGGATTCCGTGCCCGGAGCGGTTCTGGAACAGGCTCTTGTGGGAAGCATTGTTCCTCTCCTTAGCGATGAAATCATGACTGAATACGATGAGGTACTGCGGCGGAAGAAATTCCCCTTTAAGGAAGAGGATATCCAAGCTGTGACGGATGGGATTCGGATGCGTGGTGTGTTCCTTGTCCCGGAGAAGCTGGAGGAAAACCTGCCCGACCCAAAGGATGTAATATTCTATGCGGTCACTATGGAAGCCAGAAAAGATAGTGACGCTTATCTGGTGACTGGAAACATCAAACATTTCCCCCTGAAGCCCTATGTGGTGACGCCGAGGGAAATGCTAACGATCCTGGAGAATGGCGGAAAGTTACTCCCGGAGGAAGCAAATAGTGGTGGATGATGAGCTTATCCAAGGCTTTTGTAGACACTGTTTGCAAAATTGGAGAGGCTTTCACTCAACAATATGCAAGTTCTACATTTCCAAAACCGATTCAATGCTTAGACGAAGGGCGATTTCCCGGGAACCAATACCGAAGGAACGCATATCGTGTTCCTCTACATTTGCCAAAGAATCTCCGGTGTAGAGCAGACTACCCCATTGAATATCCCGCATCTTTGCCACGGCTGCCAGGGCGGAACATTCCATTTCCACAACGGTACAAGCTTCCGACTTTCTATATTCCACCTTTTCTTTGGTTTCCCGGAAAAATCCGTCGGTGGACCAGGTAATTACTTCTTCATAGGGCAAATGATGGGAGCGCAGAACCTTTTCGATAGCCTTTCTTGGGGCTTCCTCTATATCCACGAAGCGGGAGGGAGGAAGATAATGGTAGGAAGTGCCTTCGTCCCGCAGTGCTTTTTTCGGAACCAGAAAAACGCCTTCCTCCTTATGAACCAATACACCGCAGGAACCACTGCTGATGACTTTCGTCACTCCATGGGCAATGAGCCAATCCAGAATTTGTGCGGCAGGGGCGGCACCTACAGGAGCCTGTACCAAGAGGAAGGGGATTCCATTTTCCTCCAATAAAAAAATGGGATATTGCATGGTGGCGGAGAGGAAATGGGTCAGTACCTTTCCGCCGTGCTGTAAGGCATATTTTTCTATAGTGTCCTGTAAAAAGGCAAAAACGGCTCTCTCCGGAAAATGCACATCCAGTGCTTCGTGACCCGGCTCTAAAACGGCACGGGGATCGGAATCAAATTCCAGGATGGGGATTTCGTGTTTTTGAATACTCATTTTGTCCTCTATTTTTCTCTTTTTAAAAGGGTTTTATGGTAAAATAATAGCAATATTTTTTTATAAAGTCCTAGTATACATGGGAAAATAAGATATTCGCAAGAAGGAAAATGCTAAGGAAATTTAAATAGTTAAATTGTAATGGAAGCATACGTGTCTTGGATAGAAAAATACTTATCTGACTATAACACGGACTTTTATTATCAGTCTCGAGAGTATATTGCTCTGTGCTATAGAGAAGGGAAAATTGTGGAGTAGAAAAGGCTGTAGAGCAGAAAAGCTGTAGAGTAGAGGAGTGAGATAATATGAAAGTACTGGTCATACCGGATGTGCATTTAAAAACTTGGATATTTGATAAGGCGGAAAATGTCTTAAAGTCGGGTAAGGCAGATCGGGCAGTCTGTCTTATGGATATGCCTGATGATTGGAATATGGAATTTCAGATTGATCGATACAGAGCAATCTACGACAGGGCTATTGCATTTGCCAAGGACTATCCGGATACCCTTTGGTGCTATGGAAATCACGATGTAAGCTATCCTTGGGGGCAATTGGAAAGCGGATATTCTCCTTATGCAGAGCGGACGGTGATGGAAAAACTGGAAGAGCTGGAAAAGAGCCTGAAAAATTCCTCTCAAATCAACATTATGCATAGAATAGGTCGAGTTTTGTTCTCCCATGCAGGTCTTAGCACGGAATTTGTAAAAAGTCTAAACAAGAAACTCTTGGATGCGGATATAGATGAAGTCCTTCATTCGGTAAATACTGCTTCTCAGGATAAGCTATGGAATGATGAATCGCCCCTTTGGCTAAGAGCATTGGATGTACGGAGAAAGGCATTTCGAGGGGAAAAATATAAGCAGGTTGTGGGTCATACTCCGGTGGAAAAAATCATGGAGCAGGGGGGAATGATCTTTACAGATGTTTTCTCTACGGATAGGGAAGGTACGCAGATTGGGGAATCTGCCATGGTGGTGATAGATTCGGAGACGGGGGAGTATGAGGTGGTAGAGGTCTAAGAAAAGGGCTGGAATAAATGCTTTTCTAAGTAATATAGGCCTGAAATCTAGGCACGCTCTCGCTAAGCTCGCCCAACGGGTAGGGTACTAAGCGAAAAACTGCTGGCATTTGTTTTTCGTGATTGTCGCGGAATTATTATACTTTTTACTGAGGTGCTTGCTATGGAAACAACAAACCTTTGGAATCGAAATTTCAGCTTGGTGATTCTTGCGTCTACGATGGGGATTATTGGGGGAATTGCGGGCAGTTTTGCGCTGGCGTTCCTGGTTTTCGATGAAACCGGGAGCACTTTGGCATCCGCTCTGATTCTCGCAATACAGCTTCTTCCCTTCCTGTTTATTCCTATCGTCATTGCGCCTATTATGGATCGACTTCCGAGAAAGACTTTTCTGGTCATGGGAGATGTTGCAAATTCCTTTTTGATTTTCGGCATGGGACTATGGCTATTGTTTTTTGACTTTTCCTACATTGGGTATCTCGCGCTGTCTTTGCTTCTGGCCTGTCTCGGATCGGTAGACGAGTTGGCCTTCACCAGTATTTATCCGGAGCTTATCCCGAAAGGCGCGGAGCAAAAGGGTTACGCGGTATCTTCCATGCTTTATCCGGTTTTAACGGTGATTATGACCCCGTTTGCCGCAGTGCTTTTGGACACGTTCGGTGTGGCATGGATTCTGATTGCGCAGGGCGGACTATCGCTTCTTGCCGCTATCACGGAGAGTTTTATTCGTCTGGATGAAACGGAACGTCATGATTCTGCGACCTATTCTCTTCAGGCATGGGTCTCGGACATACGTGAGGCTGTGCAGTATTTAAAGGAAGAAAGAGGACTCTTAGGCATCTACGAATATGTGGCTTTTAGCAATGGAGTCGCTACCGGCTATACCCCTATTCTGGTTGCTTTTTTCCGTACTTTTCCGGGCTTTACCGCGGCGATGTATGCCGCATTTTCTGTGGTGGAGTTTATAGGGAGGTCCATTGGCAGTGCCTTACAATACCGAATCAAGATTCCGGATAAGAAGAAGTTCGGCTTTGTATTTTTTGTCTACCAAGTTTATGACATTATGGATATGGTCTTACTCTGGATTCCCTATCCGTTAATGCTTGTAAATAGAGGGATTTGCGGTTTTCTGGGAAGCAATAGTTCCATTATAAGAAGTGCAGCCGTACAGACCTATATTCCGGAGAGGCTAAGGTCTCGTGTCAATGCTTTCGAGGGGGCTCTGATTACTGCCGGATGCAGTGTATTTTCCATGGTGATGGGGTTTCTTGGGGAAATACTGGATTATCGATGGTGCATTACCATAGGCGGTATACTGACCATGCTTGCCACCTGGCTCTTAATCTGGAGCAGGAGAAAAGAGGTTCGCAGGCTCTATGAGCCGGATAATGGTGAAAAACGATAATAGTATATGGAGAAAAGTTGTGATGAGAATAGTTTCTTTTAATATAAACGGATTTCGAGGTATGCGGAATCAAGGTGAGGTGATTTCAGAAGAAAAAGAGCTTTATAACAACTTAAACGAATTTAAAACCTTCATAGATGGAATACAGATAAAAGAAGAGGATGTGATTATTTTACAAGAGATACCCCATAAAATTTTGGTGAATAGAAAATGGAAAGAACGATCTATCTTTCAGAAATTCAAATATGTTTTTGGAAAGGATTATACGATTTTCTATCCTAAATTCTTAATTGATTCCAATCAATGTACGATTGCTTTAGCCAGTAAAGAAACAAACTGGACGGCCTCGAAAAAAAATATTATTGAATATGATAGATTTCATAGTTTTGGAAATAAACTCATAGAAATTGAAAAGGGAGACGACATTTTACTGGGAGTGCATATAAATCCTAAAATGTGGGATATGATAGAGAATGGTTTAGAAAGGGAAAAGGTCACATTTGTTGTAGGGGATTTTAATGCCTATGAAGAGCGAGGAGAAATGAAAAATAAACCAAGTATCTTAAGAGGCTTGGGTTACAATTCTTTTATTCCCAGCAATGTAATTACATATTTCGAGGGTAAATCATCTGTAGATAATTTTTATGTCAATAAAGACAGAATTCTGAAACATGGAATAAGCATTGAAGTAAAGAAAACGGAATCATTCATTTCGGATCATGCATGTTGTACTTTGGAAATTTAAAGAAAAGGCAGAAAAGAGAAAATGTGAATAAAGTAGTTTCGTCTAGTATCATGGGACTTAATGTTACTATAAAAAATAGTGGAAATATACCGTTTGAAGACATAGACACTCGATTGTATATCTTGATTACAATTTTTTAAAGTGAGTTACCCGACGAATGAGAAGAGCACTTGGCATGATGCTGGGTGCTTTTTTCTTCTTTTTCAGCTTCATTTCAGTTTTTTCTCCTATACTCCAGCCATGAAAGGAATTGAAGCAAGTGCTTCCAACTTTCATTCAGGAAACTAAAGCAGACAAGGAGGGATAAGCATGAAAAAGAGGATTGCCTTAATACCGGCTTATAAACCAAATATACAGTTATTGGAATTTGTAAAAGGAATTGAAGAACATGGCATGGATTGCCTGATTGTAAATGACGGCTCGGGAGAGGAGTATTTGTCTCTCTTCCATAAGATAGAAAGGGAAACGGAGGCCAGAGTGCTGTCCTTTCCGGAAAATAGAGGAAAGGGTGCCGCTTTAAAGGCGGGACTGGAATATTTGCAGAAGGAAAATGCGGGACTGCAAGGGGATTTCACAATTATCACATTGGACGCGGACGGACAGCATTTGCTGAAAGATGCCCTCAATCTACTTTTTGTAGCAGAGGAGAAAAAAGATACTCTGATTCTTGGCAGCAGAACCCAGTCCAAGGATTCTCCTCTTCGTTCCAGAATCGGAAACGGCATTACCAAGGAGGTTTTCAATCTGTGCACAGGGGTGGAAGTAAAGGATACTCAGACTGGGATGAGAGCGTTTTCCGGCAAGATGATTCCGGAAATGTTGGATATTCCGGGGGAACGTTATGAGTATGAAATGAATGTGCTGTTGTACTTGGCAAAGGAAGGAGTGCCTATGGAAGAGATCCCTATTGAAACAGTATATATCAATGACAATGCAGAGAGCCATTTTGATACGGTGAAGGATTCCTACCGGATTTACAAGCAGATTTTAAAATTCTCTGCCAGCTCCTTAGTTTCCTTTCTAGCGGATTTCTTGCTCTACAGTTTCTTCTTCCTGATTACCGGTGGACTTTTTGTATCGAATTTTTTTGCCAGAGCAATTTCCTTACAGCTAAATTTCTTCTTAAACAAGACTATGGTGTTCTCCACCGATGGAGAGAAAGAAGAAGTTGCAGAAAGCAAAAAGAGGATGGAAAACGCTAAAGTACAGGAGGAAACTAAGTGGGATCTATCTGCACTGAAGAAGATTAAGAAGGAAGAATATCTTTCTTACTTGGGATTGGCGGCATTTTTATTTCTGATTAACAGCTTTATCTTATCGGGAATTGTTGGAAGCCTTGGCATAAATCCTTATATGGCTAAGGTTTTGACGGAAGGCTTACTGTTCTGTTTGTCTTATTTCGTACAAAAGAAATGGATATTCGAAAAGAAAAATAGCAAAAGAGAAGTAGAGAAAAAAGAAATAGCTAAAAAAGAAGTAGCTAAAAAAGAAGTAGCCAAAAAAGAAGAGAACACCATCGTCTATGAAGAGACTTTGCAGGAAAAATACAGTCAGCTACAGCAGGCACAGGCTTAGGAAAGGATAATAGTATGAGAAAGTTTAATGGAAAAAAAGCAGGAATTATATGCGGTGTGGCATTGGCTTCATTTACCTCCTATGCCCTATTGGATACCTTTGTGATTCCCCACCCCATGCAGACGGTATCGGGACAGAATTTAGAGGCAAACGGTATTTCTCTCAATGAAGATGAGAGTACCGAGGTGCAAAATGCCTATGCGGATGGGGAAAATCAGGATCAGAACTATTATGCGGATGGGAAAAATCAGGAGCAGAATACTTTTAGCCAAGAGAATACTAGCTCGGATGGTTTTGCGCAGAACAATGAAAATACGGAAAATATCGACAAGAGTGATGAAAACAGCTCCAATCAGAGTTTTGGCAGTTCCTCAGGCACAAGCCGCTCTGCTTCCGGAACAGTCATTGGCACTTACTCCGACAGTGAGAGTAAAATCACACTAACCCAGTACAGAGCCTATAACAGCAATATTTATGTGGCAGATGTAGAAGTGACGGAGGGTACAAGCATTTTATCCGCATTTGCCAATAATACTTATGGTAGAAACATTACCGATACGACTTCCAATATGGCTGAGGAAAACAATGCGGTTTTGGCTATCAACGGAGATTATTACGGAGCAAGACAGAGCGGTTATGTGATTCGAAACGGAGTAGTCTACAGAAATCAGGGAAATAACGGAGAAGACATGGTGATTTCCAAGGACGGTACACTATCCTTCATTTCCGAATCCGAAACCAGCACGGACTCTTTGATTCAGAATCAGGCTTGGCAGGTTCTTTCCTTCGGACCGGTTTTGGTAGAGAACGGACAGGTAGCCGTTTCGGAAAATGATGAGGTAGGTATGGCGATGGCCAGCAACCCAAGAACAGCCATCGGCACTGTAGCAAAGAATCATTATCTCTTTGTGGTGTCTGACGGAAGAACTTCTGAAAGTGCGGGATTAAGCCTTTACGAGTTGGCAAACTTTATGAAGTCTTTAGGAGCGACCAATGTCTATAACCTGGACGGCGGCGGATCTTCCACCATGGTTTTCCAGGGAGAAGTAGTAAATAATCCTACCACCAACGGAAACAGGATTTCCGAACGTGCAGTCAGTGACATTTTGTATATCGGAAAGAGTTCATAATATCAATCAAGGAGAAAAAAATGGAAAAGAATCAAGTGCTTTATTATCATTCCATCAGCGGAAAGGACAATATAGAAGAAAGGGTGGAGAAAATGGAGAAGCTTTATGAAAATAAAGGGGGACAACTGTCCTGGAAGTCTCTTCTTCCTATTACTTTGACAACAACTTTTGTCTTTGTTTTTGCACAGATTTACGGGCTTTTCTCCCACGGCGTTTACTCCCTCTTTATGACTTATGCCTTTTTACTCCCTTTAACCCTCATTTTCCTTCCAAAGCTTATCAACCTATGCACAGGTAACCGCCTTTGGAATCTGTCTTTAGAAAATGCGGATGAGGAAGGGGAAAAGAAGCTATTCTTTGCCTCATTGGCTTCCTTCTTATGGAAAAGTGGAGTAGCAGTGCTTACGGTAGGTTCGCTTTATAAAGGAGTATTGGATATTTACGGAACCAGCGGCACTTTTGAATGGATTTACTTGGCGGTAGGGCTTTTGACCTTAGTATCGGGAGGAATCGGCATTTTCCTGCTAAAGAAGGGATAGGCAAAGTGATCTTCCCTATATTCGGAAGAAGGCTACATTTTCAACATAGCATTTTCCGAAAGGATGATTACAGAACGAAAAAGCATTTCCTCTTATCCATTTATTTGGAGAAGAGGAAATGCTTTTTTACTCTCTTACAGAGTGCTATACTGTTCTTATCATTCCAAAGGGGGACGACAAAATGAATACAGTGCTTTCTGCAAAAGTGAAGGATATCATCATGGTGAATGTGGGCATAGTCATAGTGGCTGCCGCGGTATTTTTCTTTCAGGTGCCCAGTCATGTGGCGGTTTCTTCAATTTCCGGTTTGGCCATTGTGCTTCATCATTTTCTGCCCTTTTCCGTGGCGACTTTAGTGATGGCTTTAAATATTATCCTGCTGATCATGTCCTATTTTTTTGTGAGTCACGCATTTGCCTATAAAACTGCCTATGGCACCATTATGCTACCGGCGGTATTGCTTTTATTTGAAAAGCTTTTTCCCAATAATCAATCTTTAACAGGGGATGTTTTTTTAGATGTGGTAGCTTATATTTTCTTCGTCAGCATCGGACTTTCTATTCTCTTTAATCGAAATACCTGTTCAGGAGGCTTGGATGTGGTAGCGAAGATGATGCAAAAGTATCTCCACATGGATGTGGGTCAAGCCATGGGACTTGCAGGGCTTTGCATTTCTATCCTATCCATCTTTGCCTTTGATGCAAAAAGTGTAATTTTATCGGTGTTGGGCACCTATTTTAACGGAATCCTTTTGGACCATTTTATCTTTGGACAAACCATCAAGAAGAGAGTATGTGTCATTACCACTGAGGAAAAGGCGGCTATTCTTACAGAATTTATTTTAAATCGCATCCATAGCGGCATGAGTATCTATGATATTATGGGAGCCTACAGCCATGAGATGAAAAAGGAAATCGTGGCGGTGGTGGATCGGCAGGAATATCAGAAGCTGATGGCCTTTTTAGAGAAGGAAGATCCCAAGGCATTTATTACCGTATACAATGTGGCGGAGATTCATTATACGCCGAAGAAGTGATGTGCAATTCGGTGACAGTGTATTGGTTATCGGAATTGGTTAGGTAGGATTGATGTCTGTTGCAGTATCCAGTCTTCGTGGGGCAAGCCGTATTATCTGTGTTGGAACAAGATCTAATTGTATGGCAGGTGACGAAACAAGTGCTAAAATCCCTTTAAAATAAAGCTTTTTTGATGCATCCTGATTGAATTTATGACACTTTTACGACAAACGGTCAAGCTATGATCATAATTAGTTGTAAAAGGAGTAAAACATCATGAAAGAAAAAATCACAAAGAATGGAATCAAATATGTACTGGTTGGAGATTATTACATACCGGATTTGAAATTACCGGAGGAAGAGCGTTCTATTGGAAAATATGGACGTATGCACAGAGAGTATTTGAAAGAGAATAAACCGGTGTTGTTTAATGATCTGGTACTTAGTTGTCAGTTCTGGACTTACCTTGCAGATATGAACGAGTAAGCACTGAATAGATTGCAGGCTATCATTAGTCAGATGCAAAAGGCTGAATCTGTGACTGAGAAAATGAAAGAGGATAATCAGTGGGAATGGATTCAGAGAATGGGTAGCATCCACAATCGTGCAGAAGAAATTGTGTTTAACGAATTGATTTATAGTGTAGGTTTGTCAAACATATGTTACACCCCACTGAATAAATTCCTTTAGGATGGT
>ERZ773045.1306-NODE-1306-length-11241-cov-2.962185_pt1 | contig 11241 bp, 8 predicted proteins | sample MGYA00580635_ERZ773045 | MGnify/ENA primary metagenome ERZ773045 (study PRJEB29015, sample SAMEA2738115) | human oral metagenome | biome: human oral; feature: human-associated habitat; material: saliva | place: China | collected 2261 ...
GGTATTGCGGGGGCGTGTTCTGTGGCGGGTACGGCCCTGGTGGGTGGCGAGACGGCTGAGCATCCGGGTTTGCTGGCCGCGAATGAGTACGATGTTGCCGGTGCCGCCACGGGCGTGGTTGAGGCTGACGAGCTGCTGGGCCCTGAGCGGGTACGTGAGGGCGATGTGCTCATTGGTATGGCTTCTTCCGGCATCCACTCAAATGGTTATTCACTGGTTCGTAAAGTTATTAATGTTGCGGGGTGGGGCCTGGAACGTCAGGTAGACGAGCTGGGGCGCACCCTGGGTGAGGAACTGCTGGAACCCACCCGCGTGTACACCGCGGACTGTTTGGATCTGGCGCAGGCATTCCCCGTCAATGGCCCCGACGGGCAGACCGGCACCGGTATTCGCGGGTTCTCACACGTGACCGGCGGCGGTTTAGCAGCGAACCTGGCGCGTGTGCTGCCGCAGGGCTTGGAGGCCCGTGTGGATCGCTCCAGCTGGCAGATTCCGGCGATTTTCTCGCTGATCGGTTCGCTCGGCAACGTGCCGCTGCCCGATCTGGAACGCACCCTGAACCTGGGTGTGGGTATGGTCGCTATTGTGGACCCGTCAGTTGCCGAGGCCGCCGCACGCCGCCTCAACGACCGGGGTGTTCCCGCCTGGGTCATGGGTGATGTGGTGGCCGCCACCGAGCCCGATACCGACAGCCCCGACTATGTGCAGGGCGCTAAAGGGGTCAATGGCGGCGCGGTGCGCCTCTTCGGCCAGTACGCATAATTATTTACTGCCCGTTGTGTAGCGGGCGCAGCAGAGCACGCGGTGTTCCCGCTCCCCCTTCCGGGGCCGTGGGAACACCGCGTGCATGTGTTTGTATACCCTATGAAGTTCTCCAGTGAGCGTATCGCTCCCGGTGCTGTTCACCGTATACGCATCACCTCCTGAGCTGGTGGGTTTCGTGCCAGCCTGCCGGGGCCACCCGCGAGTAGAGTGGATGAGTAGCAATGTTCGGGTACCCCGCGCACGCTGTGCACCTGAAAATCTAGTAGCGCCTGCCCGTATATTCTTCTTCGACGGATGCACCGCTGAGTTTGCTCAGCTGCAGCTCGGACGCGGTATGTTCTTCACGCTGGGGCGTGCGGGCGGGCAGGAACACCCAGCGGCGTTGCACCGCGAAGCTCACGGGAATCAGCACCGCCTCGGTGAGTACCTTAGCAACCGCCAGGTGCGCGCCAAGGGTCATGAGCGCCTCCAGCAGGGCCGCGTTTGCCGCGAGGATGCCCACCGCCAGCGTTGCGTACCGCATCAGCGAGTTCCCGGGTGAGGGCCGGGCCGCCCCGTCACGCATCATTAGCCGGTTCATGCTGAAGTTCGCCAGCGCCGAGATAATGCGTGCGGCAATGACGGCCACCAGCAGGGGCGTACCGAGTGCGACGAGCGTGAAAAGTGCCGCCGCGTCAATCAGGAACCCCGCGAACGAGGAGGCGAGGAACCCAATGAGCGGCGCGTATATGAGCGCCGAGTCGCGCACGGGCCGGAAATGGCTGGTGGGGTTGCCGGGCTCATACACTTTCACAATGGGCACCTGCACCAGGTTGACGCCCGCACGGGTGGCCCGCAGCAGCATGGTGAATTCGTACTCGTACTTGTCCCCCGGTATGTTCAGCGCCCATTCGATCATCTGCGGGGTGAAGCCGCGCAGCCCGGTTTGGGTGTCTGCCAGCCGGGTGCCGGTGGCGAGAGTGAAAAACCCGATGGTGAGAGCGTTGCCCACTTTTGAGCGCGCGGGTACTGTGCCGCTCCCCTGGGCCGTGTTATCGGGGAGGGTGCGCACCCCCAGCACGAGTGAGTGTTTGCCGCTGTCAGCGTGGGTTGCTGTGTGTGCACCGACCCGCAGGATATCCCGCACCAGGTGTTGGCCGTCCGCGTCGGCGGTGACGACTACCTGCCGGGGCTGATAGATGCGTGCCCAGTTCAGGCCGGTGCGTATGGCTGCGCCTTTGCCCAGGTTGACGGGGTGGGTGATAACGGTTGCCCCGGTGAGCGTGAGTTCGGTGAAGATCGGCGCGTATTCGCTGCCGGATCCGTCGTCAATCACGAGCACCTGGATGCTCTCGCTGTGGGCGGTGAGCTGGTGTGTTAGCCGTATGAGTGAGTTGTCGGGTTTGTAGGCTGGAATGAGTACTATCATGCGGCGCTCCCGGCAATGTAGAGAATATCGCTGGTGCCGCGTTCTTTGCTGCCCCCTAGGGGTTTATTGACGAGTTTCCCGTTGAAAACCATGACTGAGGAGCCGCCGCCGTCAAGGTTGTAGGCGGTTTCGCATCCGTGTTCTTTGAACATTTGGGCGAATTCGGGCATGGTAACCCCGCGCGAGTACCCGTCGGAGCGGCCGTCTACGACCATGAACAGCAGGTGGTTGTTTCCCAGCACACCCACGCCGGTGCGTGGCTGGTTGCCTTGGATGGAGTGGTTACCGAAGTTGGTATCGACCTCAACCTGGTCGATGCCGCTCATAACCTCGGAGTTTTTGACGAGCGCAGGCCCGAAGGAGAGGGTGTTCAGCACGCCGGAGTCAATGAGCGCCTGTGCGTTGGTGCTGGTTTCGTCGTAGAGTTTGACGCTGCCGTCCCGGTAGAAGGCGAGCCCTTCACGGGCGGGCGAATCGCGGTAGGTGACGCCGTTGCGGATGACGATGCCGGTGTCGCGGAACCCGTAGTAGTCCCCATTTATGGCCCAAATACCGTTGTGCTGCGCAGCAATATTGGAGGGGGTGTCGATAATGTTCTGGCCGAATTTGTTATTGGCGAAGGCGGAGCGCAGCAGCGTGGCATTATTGAGTTTTACCTCGGCGGTGAACGAGACGACGGCGTTATTGCCGCTGCCTTCGGTGTAGCTTTTGAGGGTGATAGAGCCTTCCTGCGCGGTGAGTCCGTTGTCGGTGATGCTCACCCCGGTGAGCTCGGTGGGGTCTGCGGCGCCGGATGGGTTGTTTTTACTTTGCTGCGCTGCCTCGTAGGCGAGGGTGTCTTCGATTTGGGTGTGTTCGGCGAGGTACCGGTTGTAGGCCCAGCCAGCCCCGACCCCCGCGACGGCGATGGTGCCGATGCCGCCGCCGATGAGGACGCGGCGGGTCATTTTCTTTGCGGTTTTGGTGCCGCCGGGGGTATTATCCGCCGGGGCGGGGGTGTCTTCGGTGAGAGTGTTTGAGCCGGTGATATTCTGTTCGTTCTTCATATTTATAGGTTGAAATACCATCCCATGCATGGGGCATGAAGAACCTTTATTTTAGCTATGCATCGCAGCTCATATTTTCTTATTATTTTCTGATCTCTCACCTACCCGCGGCTCACCTTTTCCTGCTATATGCAGAACGCATCTGGGAAGCGCCAGTACACCAAACCGGGCCAGCACCACCTGCCCCATCGAGTTACCCACGCTGAAGGCACACAAAAACCGGTTCGGGCATCCCCTGGGGGATGCCCGAACCGGTTGCATAGCAGGCGACATGAGAGCCAGTGCCGCGCCTTATACTTTTAGCGATGCACCTCAGCTATGCCTCGTCGTCGTAGTTTGCATATTTCTCTGCGTACGCCGAGTAGTCATCCTCATCATCGTAACGATGTTGGGACGAGTCGGAGGTTTTACTCTTCTTAGCGCTACTGAGCTCACGCTCAAGTGCGCTGTAATCGGTTCCGGGGCTGAAGTACTTCATCCCCCGAGCCTGCCGTGTTGCTTTAGCCTTCTGACGGCCGCGCCCCATGGCGTGACCCCCTCTTTCCTCATGTCCGCAGCCACCACACCCAAGGCGCGCATAACCCACGGATCGCTCTCTAGTCTTTCCTATGTTCTAGGGTACCTTGTTTTACCCCTCAATGTCTTGTTGATTGACAGATTCATGCTCAGAAAATCTATCGAATCTTCAGTTTCTTCGCCCAAAACCCGGCGAATTATGCATAAGGTTTGGGCTCCACCTTGCGCATTATACGCTGATGTGGAGCCCAAACCTTTGTAGGAGCCTTCTATAAGAGCCGCGCGTAGCAACCCATCTCTACAAGCCCGAGACTCAAAGATTTTATCCCCAAGTCCCTGGGAACAACCCGCACTAGCTGGCTGTAAAGCTACCTAGCTCGGTCGCACCGGATGCCAACGACGCTGCGTTGGAGTCCACAGCCGATGTTGTAGTGTACACCGTGTAACTCTGACCCTTGACGATCGATGAGCTAGAGACGAGAACCAACTGCACATTCGACTTGGTGACTTTATAGTTAGCCACCACCTTACCAGATGAATCCGCTACTTGAACCGTGGATCCTTGCTCAAATCCGGAACTATTGGTCAGTTTCAGGTAGCCGCTCGTCGAGTTGGTGGAGGGAGCCTCGAACATATCTGCCGTGCTGCCGCTGAGAACCGTGGCACCGTTGAGGAGCAAGTCGCCGTTGGTATCCAGCGCAGCGTTACCGCCTTGGCTGGGACCGTTCACTATCAGCGTTCCTCCAGAAAGAGTTGTGACACCGTTCGAATCAATGCCATCGCCCTCAGCATTGACGGTAATATTACCGCCGCTCACGTTGATTGCAGCATCGATAACCTCAAAGGTTCCGCCACCACCACCGGGCATACCACCCTGCGGGGGCTGGCCCATCCCCTGCTGTCCGGTACCTGTAGTTCCGTTCTGAGACGTGCCGTCCTGCGAGGTTCCAGACATCGCAGGAGGCTGACCCGTCCCCTGCTGTTGTTGATTGGAGGTTCCGCTTTGCTGTCCACCCGGCAGGCTGCCCTGCTGCTGGTTGTTCTGCTGCTGATTGGCAGTATCAGAGGTGTTCGCGGATGAATCCGTGCTTTCAGAATCGCTTGTCTTCAGCGAGGCATTCATACCGTCATCCGCGCTCGTGACGTTTACATCGCCGCCAGAGACATTGATGTACTGTGCCTCAATGCCTTCATCGGACTGTTCAACCGTCAGGGAGCCCCCGGAAATTTCGACGACCCGAGAGGCTTTGAAACCGTCATCGCCCGCATTCACGGTCACGGTACCGTTGCTCAGGCGGGTCCAGCCCTTCCCCTCGTCGGTATCGTTAGTGGATTTGATGCCGTCCTGCTGCGCGGTCACGTTAATAGTGCCGCCTAGGATATCCACATAATCCTTGCCCTTGATACCGGTGTTCGCCGCATTGACCTCAAGAGTGCCGCTGGCAATCACAAGGCCGTCACTCGTGTGAATGCCGTCTTCGTGGTTGCCGTTCACCTTCAGGGTGCCTTCACCCGCGATCGTCAGGTCGGCCTTGGAATAGACCACGGCATCCGGATCATCTTCCCCCGTTGCGGTGTACTCTGCACCGTCGCTTATCGTATTGGTGGTGCCGGATGCGCTGTAAAGAATAACCTCGTCAGCGTTTACCACGTTCAGCGCAGCACCGCTGGAATTCGTGATGTTTGCGTTATCGAGAACGAGCCGAACCGCGTCGCTGTCAGCGGTTTCAACCTTGATCTGCCCCTGGTATTCGCCGGAGAGTTTGTACGTGCCAGCCTTCGTGATGGTCAGAGTTCCGTCTTCAACCGTAACGCCGTCCGTTGCGGTGGGGTTTGACAGGTCAATCGCTGTTTCGGAAGAAGTGTCCCAGCTGAGATCCTGTTCCGAATAGTGAGTATCGACGTCGAGTTTTTCGCCGCTCTTTACGTTGGTCGAGAATAACGAGTTACTGGCGGCAGTATCGGTGGCGGTCGCCGAGGATGTTGTCGCAGTCGTACCGACTGAGCTATCCGCCGCCGTCGTGCCAGAGGCGAGGGCGTTGCTTGTAGTTGAGCATCCGGTGAGCGCAAGCGCCGCGAGCAAAGTTACCGAGGTTGCCGAAGTCAGTATTTTTTTATTCATGGGGAAAGAATCACTTTCTATCTACACTGTTTGAGCAGTTTGTGAGTATTTTCAGGGTTTACATCCGAATTCTACGGGGTAACGGGTACCAGCCGCATCAAATTCACGGGTTCCTGCAGGCTCCTGATGTATGTGTCGTGTGATAGAAGTTGGATTTTCTGATGCATATTTGTGGCGTGCACCGCCACCCGCGCCGGAGTTTTGTGTGATGGTTTTATCCTGCGCAGGCTAAAGGTTGGAATAGGATTCTCTCCTCTCGTTATGTTTTACAGATCAGGGGCTGATGCCGTGAAAGTTCCACGTTCAACGGCACCAGGTGCAAGGGTGGTGGTCTTCGGATCCACCAGCGTGGGTGCTAGGTAAAGAGTGTATTCTTGACCCTTCACGATAGAGGGATTCGAGAAAAATACTTGTTTAACACCCGGAGTAATCACCCGGTAGTTTGCAACGACTTGTCCGGCAGAATCTACTGCCTGAACAGACTGCCCTTGTGGGAAAGTATCGTTATCTGCAATTCGCAGATACCCATTCGTGGAGTCGTCGATCGGGCGCTTGAAAAGCTCTACACCGCCGCCGCCAAATGAGATCCTGGCGTCGTTACTTACAGTAATGTCGCCATTTGGATCAATAGGATCATTGGCATCGTCCTGAGGACCGTTGATTAGCAACTCGCCTCCTGTATAGAACTCGTGTCCGTTAGAGTCCATGCCGTCAGCACCCACGTTGAGGGTTACATTTCCACCGGTCATGTTGATCACGGTATCAATAACCTCTGTGGTATCGCGGGCACCACCCAAGGGTACGGGGCTGGCATCCGGCTGATCGCTGTCTTCCTTCTGATCCTCATACTCTTGATCGTTAGGCAGCTGGTCCTTGAGCGAGGCATTCACGCCGTCGTTATTGCTGTTGATGAGCGTATTGCCGCCATGAATATTGACGTATTGCCCTTCAAGCCCTTCTTCAGACCCTTCGATGGTGAGCTTCCCGTCCAGAATCTCAAGGGTGCGCAACGCCTTGATGCCGTCGTCGCCAGCGCGGAGAACAGTGTCACCGCCAGCCACGCGCGCCCATCCAAGACCTTGTTTTTCGGTGTTGGTGGCTTTAATCGCGTCCTTTGCGGCTTCAATACGCAGGGTCCCGCCCTGAATATCCACGTAGTCCTTGCCTTTAAGTCCGGTCTTCGAGGAATTAATGTTAAGGGCACCGCCGGCAACAACCAGTCCTTTGGTGGTGTGCACCGTCTCGTCAAATTTGCCAGCGATATTCAGCGTTCCATCGCCCGCAAGGGTTAGGTTAGCGGTTGAGTAGATCGTAGAATCTGCCTCTTTTTTGCCCTGAACTGCGTATTCTGGGCCGTCACTGAGGTTATTGGTGCTGCCCCGGGACGTGTAGATGACGGCTTCGTCGGCAGAGGCAACGTTGATAGCAGATCCGGTCTCATTCGTGATGTTAACGCCGTCAAGAATGAGCTGAACCTTATCTGTTGTGGGGGCTTGAACCTTCACTTGCCCCGTATAGTCGCCAGACATACGGTAGGTTCCCCCCTTCGTAATCGTAATCGTGCCGTTTTGTTCGCTGACCCCATCGGTTGCGGTGGGATCTGCCAGATTGAGCGGAAGAACAGCATCCTGGTTCCAGGTCACGTCTTCTTGCGTAAAGTGAGTTTGCGCATTAATCTTTTCACCATTTTTGGTGTTCGAGGTGTATACGCCAGATTTAAGTTCCTTCCCCTGTTCCTGTGCGGTCACAGTGGCTTTGGAGTTATCAGGGTTCCCGCTAATCGCGCATCCGGCAAGTGCCAACGATGCTGCAAAGGCGCATGTAAGAACAGATGTAAACCGGTTTTTGAACATCTCGAACGGGGTTCCTTGTCTGTAGGGATTAAGTATCTCGGTAAAGATTGCCTCAACCATCCTACGCGAGAGGGTGGGGTTTCCAGAATGCCCTAACACGGTGAGCCTCTGGCAAACCCCACCCTATTCTTGTACCGCGTTCTAAGACGTTACCCGCTCAGGGTCTAGATCTAAGCGGCAGGTTCAAGCTGCATCCAACGTTGAATCGTGCGCTTCCACTTGTTCGCCGGTAGCTGAGGATTCAGCGCAGCCATACCCGTAGCAAACTTAGAAATTTTGACGGGTCGGATGCCCGCACGCCACAGATACTTATCGGCGACTGAAGGTGCGCTGCCGGATTTCGTTTCGATAATCACCGTACCGGGTGCAGTATATTCGGTACCGACCTGATACTTGGTTGGCCCTTCACCGCCGTCTGCGGTGTACATGAGCGCGTTTTCTGAAAGCGGAGTCCAGGTGAGCGAAGTATCAATCGTGAGACGAGAATCCACCGGATTCTGCTCGGACTGGGGCAAATATACAGTCGTACGACGGTACCCGGTGCGGATAACCGGCTCCAGGTCATCGACAGACGCATCCGTCAGCTGCTCAAGCGCGGTAGCTACATATTCCTTGCCTTCTGCAGTGAGCATGTCACGGTTTTCGATAGAGTACGGAATACGTTCCTTGACCGTGAATTCACGAGCCCCTTCAGTCTTGACTTCCAAGAAACTCAGGTCAGAATCCAGATAGCTGCGAGTACGTACCTTGAACCGGTTACGGCTGCCGATGGCGGAAGCCTTATAGCTCACCAGGTCAGGGGTGTCGAAGTATACAGAGTCATAGGCGAATTCACGCTGACCGTCGATTTCTAGGACGGCCGCTTCGTCGGCGGGAAGTTCAGCTAAGATAGATGCCGCATAATCTGCGTCCACAATGTATTTGCGATCCACACGGGTCTGCATAGCGGCTTTTTCGTTGAGTTCATCGAGGCTGATGCTCTGCCAATAGGTTGGCACGATAGACATGGTACTTTCCTCTCGGTGCCCGCTTCGGTGAGAAGACGGAGTATTATCTACCGCAGGGGTGTGCGTAGATTCCAAAGTCTGTGCGGCGCCACCCTGAAACGGGGTGTACGGCTGAGGTGCTTGGGGACTCATGGTAGGTCCTTTCAACGTATGAGTTTTTAGGTGTAGTTTTAGGCAATATCTGCGAGATGAAGCCTAGGAAGCGTAGTATTCGTAGTTCGCGTTAAGGTGTTCTTGGAGTTGGGGAAGCTCTTTGTAGGTGATGGTCACCTGTGTGGTGTCGTTGAGCAGGTCAAGCTCCAGGATCTTAGCGGAGACGACCTCGTACCCGAGGCGCGATTCCAGATAGGCTTTTAGGGTTCCTTCGTCGCTGATAGCGCGATCCACCGTGACGGTTTGGGTGCGCGGCTGGTTTTTCGCTTCAAAGATCGGTGAATCCAGTAGTGCGATGATTCCGACCAGTACCACCATGAGGATGAAGGCGATATATGGCGGGTCAAGCCGCACGCCGGAGATTAGACCTAGGGCGAGAGATACGAAGTAGTACCCGACCTCACGCTGGCTTAGGGAGGTAGACCGCAGGCGGATAATGGAGAGAACGCCGAAGAGTCCTAGACCCATAGCGCCCGCGGTGCTTCCGGCATGTGCCAGGGCGATCGTTACGGTGAAAACACCGGCGTTGATAACCGCGTATGAAATCATGAGTTCACGGGTCTTATGACGAATCATGTACAGGGTGCAGAGTGTGCCAATTGCTACTAGGTCTGCCAGTCCCATCATCAAAATATCCATTGGACTCTCCGTTCCGTTTTGTGTGCCGTTATGTTCTTGTATTTCTAGGTTCGCGCCCGTTCCTGTGTTCTTCCTGTGTCTGTCTTAACTTGTAGTTATGTATTTCGTGCATATCTAAAAGTTCCTCGCGATTGCAGGGAATAAAGGATGAAGAACGAGACTCAGTACTACAAAAATGTGGTGGTATGCTCATAAAAATTCAGAATTTGCATATACGGAGCGTGTAGCGCCTATCTAGAGGTCTTAAGGATGCGCAAAAGGCACATTCTGACTTAGATAGCGTCTCCTATGCAAATCCTGATTGGTACGCTTTTCGAGCGTTATTACTGTCGAGAGGGGTCTTGCTACGGAGGGCGGCTATCGGCAGCTTTTTTGTGGAAACTATCTTCCTAGATTTTGAGGTTTTAACAGCAAAATCCCCCGCTCCTCAATCATGAGGAACGAGGGATTCTATGTGACCTCCGTCAGCTTCTAGAGCCGCCCAGAGGACTTAATCATCTAATCTTTAGGCACGCTTGCGCTTACGCAGAGCAGCTACGGTTGCACCGCCCACGCCCAGAGCAACCATACCCAGACCTGCTACGGTCAGAGCACCGTTTGCACCGGTGTTAGCCAGCTTGCCATTGCTGTTCGAAGAAGCGTTATTAGAGCCGTTATTGTTGTTATCCGAAACGTAACCTGCACCGCCGTTACCGTTGGATGCGCTACCATGCTCGCCATTGCCTCCGTCACTTTCGCAAGCTACGCCATCATTGTCTCTGTCGAGGTGCTCGGCATATGCAGCGTCGCTGCGCTGGATGTCGTGCTTGCCTGCTGCACGAGCCTCATCGCAAGTAGCAAACTGGTGAGCACCATTAGCTGCCTCAGCATTGGTAGCTGCGGCGGGGGTTTTCGCATCTGCACTCTGGTTAGCAGTCTCGGTCTGGCTGGAACTGTCAGAATCGGCTGCCTGTTTGGTAGTCTCGGTCTGGGTACCTTGCTCTTCGGTCTTCTTCTGCTCGTCGCCGGTGGCGCCCTGGCCGCCCTTACCGCTTTCATCTTCTTTCTTATCACCCTGGTCAGTGTTACCGTTACCACCGCCGGGCAGAGAGGAAGAACTCTGGTCGTTTGCCTGCTGGTTGTTGTCGCCTGCTGCAACGACCTCGACGGTTGCAGCCGCACCGCCGCGTTTCACGTCGCCCTCTTTGAGTGAACCGGTGAGCACGTTGATCTCAACCTGATCGCCAACCTTGAGGCCCTCGCTCCAAGGAACAGAGCCAGAAACGTTACCGTTTTCGTCTGCCTCAACCTTGGTCAGAGCACCGCCACCATTGACTTTAATAGCCAGAACAGAGCCAGACTTACCGTCTGCAGTCTTGAAACCAGAACCCTGGAAGTTCAGCGGCTGACCTTCTTTCCATTCGCTGGGGAAAGAAATAACAGCACCATCGCTGTAGGAATGACCCGCATTGGTCGGGGTAGATACGGACTGTGGGACCGACTGATCTGCAAATGCTGCCGGAATGGTAGTAAAACCGCCTACCAATCCGCAGCTCAGAGCTGCAACGGCACCGAAGGTAGCAATTTTTTTAGTTCTCATGTTTTATATACTACTCCTTAATGACTATTTCTAGGTCAATATGACGTGGAATTTTAGAGTTTTAAAAATGAAAATACTAACAATTTTGACACTCGCACTATTTCGATTTCTACACATAACATTAAATATCATGTTTAACTTTGGAGTTTTGTA
>ERZ773045.1312-NODE-1312-length-11184-cov-13.670500_pt1 | contig 11184 bp, 11 predicted proteins | sample MGYA00580635_ERZ773045 | MGnify/ENA primary metagenome ERZ773045 (study PRJEB29015, sample SAMEA2738115) | human oral metagenome | biome: human oral; feature: human-associated habitat; material: saliva | place: China | collected 2261 ...
GTTGCTTAAATTGTTGTTCCCTCTGGCTACTGTAGTCTTGATAGCCTAGGTGCTCCACGATGGTTTCAGCCTCCTTGCGGTGTTTGATCTGTCTTAAGTGTATGATCGTATCCGCCGTCTGAGTCAAAAAATCCTCATGATGGGAAATAAATAGAATGGTTTGGGGGCTTGTTTGGATCATCTGCTGAAGCCAGTCCAGGGTCTCTAAATCTAGATCGTTTGAGGGTTCATCTAAAAATAGCAATTCATGAGGACGACAAAGTTCGTGAAGAAGTTGGACCTTGAGGGCTTCTCCTCCAGATAGACTTCCGATGGTTTGATCGCTTGCAAAGCGGTCGCTATTAAAATGCAATTGATCAGCCAGTCTGTAGAGGCTGGCATAGTCTAGCTCGTCCTCTCCAAAAAAATATTCTCCCAAAGTTTTTCCCTTCAATGCTTCCGGCAAAGACTGGGGAATATAGGCATAGGAGTGAAAGGAAGTGGTGATTTCTCCTTCTATGGTCAGATAATCTGGTAGAGATTTTGGGGACATGAGGACCTGAAGTAAGGAAGATTTTCCATTCCCTTCTTCGCCAATAATAGCAACTTTTTCTCCTTCATGTATGGTTAGGGACAGATTACGTACTAGATCGCGTAAATCTTTTGTATGGCGGATAGTGAGGTGGGATAGTTTTAGCATAAGATTCCTTTCTACTGGGACAAAAAACAGCTCTACCTATTTAGTAGAGCTGTATTCAAGTGGAACCCAAACAGAAAAAGACCTTATTAAGCCAACAAAAAGTTGGAGAATAGGCGAGAGGGCACACAAAAAGAGATAGAACAAGCAGTCCACTAAATAAAGTATCTTATTTAACGAAACTTAGTTGTTCATATCTCCTTACCTCCGAATGTGATTAGCTTTATTCTATTCCTTTCATTCCTTCTTGTCAAGGAAATCCTTGCTTTCCCCTTTCTTTTCTGCTCTGGTTTTGGTGCGAAATGTGGTATAATAAAGGTTATGCAAGCTAAACCGTCCTCTGCCTATGTGCATATTCCATTTTGTACCCAGATTTGTTATTATTGTGACTTTTCTAAGGTTTTTATCAAGAATCAGCCGGTCGATGCCTATCTGGAACACTTGATCCAGGAGACTCGATCGTATGAGATTGGCAAACTTCGGACTCTCTACATCGGTGGAGGGACTCCGACAGCTCTGTCCGCCCAACAACTGGCCTATCTCTTGACAGAATTGCCCAAGGTTATGGACCTATCGGAAGTAGAAGAGTTTACCATCGAAGCAAATCCTGGAGATCTGGATCCGGATAAGATCGCAGTTCTCAAGGAGTCTCAGGTCAATCGGGTCTCTCTGGGTGTCCAAACCTTTGATAACAAGATGCTGAAAAAGATCGGTCGGAGTCACCAGGAGCAGGATATCTATGACAATATCCGCCACCTCAAGCAGGCAGGATTTGACAATATTTCGATTGATTTGATCTATGCTCTGCCGGGTCAGACCATGGACCAGGTCAAGGAAAATGTCGCCAAGGCGATCGACTTGGACATCCCCCACATGAGTCTCTATAGTTTGATTTTAGAAAACCACACGGTCTTTATGAACCGCATGCGACGGGGCAAGCTTCCTCTCCCCAAAGAAGAGTTGGAAGCGGAGATGTTTGAGTACATCATTGAGGAACTGGAAAAAGCAGGCTTTGAGCACTATGAGATTTCCAATTTCTCCAAGCCTGGCTTTGAAAGTCGCCACAATCTGGTCTATTGGGATAATGCAGAATACTATGGCCTGGGAGCTGGTGCTTCCGGCTATGTCGATGGGATTCGCTACAAGAATCATGGCCCAATCCGGCATTACCTGGAGGCTGTTGAGGCTGGTAAGGCACGGATTACAGAGGAGCACCTGACACTGGAAGAGAAGATGGAAGAGGAGTTGTTCCTCGGTCTACGGAAAAAGACAGGTGTGTCTAAGGCACGTTTTGAAGAAAAATTTGGTATCTCCTTTGACCAACGCTATGGACAAGTGGTGGCCAGTCTAACGGAGCAGGGACTCTTGGTTCCAGATGACAAGCAAGTGCGGATGACTAAGAGAGGCTTGTTCCTTGGTGATACCGTAGCAGAGAAATTTATATTGGAGTAAACGATGGCTAAAATTTATCAGTATGACATGAAAGTCCCCTTTGATATGAGCGATGTGAATGGCTTTATCAAAATGCCACAGCTCATCCTCTTGTCCTTGCAAGTCTCAGGCATGCAGTCGATGGAGATTGGTATCAGTGACAGGGACCTGCTCGAACAGTACAATCTAGTCTGGATCATCACCGACTATGACATCACGGTTCATCGCCTGCCGGTCTTTGATGAACAGATTACCATTGAGACTCAGGCCCTGGCCCACAATCGTCTCTTTTGCTACCGTTCCTTTGTGGTCAGAGACCAGAATGGGGAAGCTATCGTCGAGATGGTGGCCACCTTTGTCTTGATGGATCGGGATAGTCGTAAGGTCCAATCCGTACCGGAGGAGGTTACCGATCCATATGAGTCACCGTTTGAGAAGAAGATCCGCCGTGGTCCACGCTATCCAGAACTGAATGGGGCCATGGAGCAGGACTACCATGTGCGGTTCTATGATCTAGACATGAACGGTCATGTGAACAACAGCAAGTACCTAGACTGGGTCTTTGAAGTCATGGGAGCAGAATTCCTAACCCAGCATATCCCCAAACGTGTCCACCTCAAGTATGTTAAGGAGGTCCTGCCTGGGGGCATGATTACCTCTAGCGTTGAGCGAGAAGGGATGATCAGCAATCATGTCATCTCATCAGAAGGCCAAGTACACGCCCAAGCCCTCATCACTTGGGAAGAAATAGATAAGGAAACATTATGGAAAAAAGAAGATTAAAACAGAAAAAAGAAGACTTGATGGAGGTTCAACGACGGGTTGTTGCCTATGCTCGTCGTAAGAAAAATCCTCTCTATGTATTGGGAGATGGTTTCTTAACCTTAGTCGCAGCCTTTTATATCTTTATTGAGGAAGCGATTCGTTTTGTACGCTACCGATTGAGTTTTGAAGACTTTCTTCGTTTTCTCAAGGAAGATGTACGCTGGTATCGTGTTTGGATTCATTTGATTTTGGCCTTTATCCTGCCTGTCGTCGTCTTTTCTTTGAGTATCACTAGCCAATCAGGTAGCTTTTGGAGTAACTTCTTTAATAAGCTCTCTCAAGGTGTTCTCTTCAGTACGACTGTCAGCCTCGCAGCGACTTTAATGACAGATTTCATTGAGACCATGAAGCCTATTCAGGCTGGCAAAGAGACTAATGAGGAAAAAGAAACTGGCGTCTATACCATTACCATTGATCAGGCTAAGATTGGTGGCTTAATGGTGACCATCGTCATCTTGATGATTTCATCCTTCCTCTTTACTCAGGCTGGAAAAGCAAGTATCAATTTCTTCGGTCTTGTCCTTCAATTTGCCTTATACGGGGCTTGCTTGCTTCTGTATGGAGCAGGTGGCCAGTTTCAAGTTCAGGAGAAAGAAGCAGAGGAAGTAAGTGAAAAAGGAGACCAAGAATCTCATGACTTATAAGGGTTATTTAATTGACTTAGACGGAACCATCTACAAAGGGAAAGAGCGGATCCCAGCCGGGGAAGCCTTTGTCCACGAATTGCAAGAGCGTCAGATCCCCTACCTCTTTGTGACCAACAATACCACCCGGACGCCAGAAATGGTCCAAGAGATGCTGGCAGGCCAGTTCAACATCGAAACGCCGCTAGATACCATCTATACAGCGACACTAGCAACCATTGATTATATGGTGGATATGAATCTTGGAAAAACCGCCTATGTCATTGGAGATGTTGGCTTGAAACAAGCCATTGCTGAGGCAGGCTTCATAGAAGATACCGTCAATCCAGCCTATGTCGTGGTTGGTCTCGACTGGGAAGTGGACTATGAGAAATTTTCTATCGCTACCTTGGCCATTCAAAAGGGAGCGCATTTTATCGGGACCAATCCTGACCTCAATATCCCGACAGAGCGGGGAATGATGCCAGGGGCGGGTGCTCTAAATGCTCTTATCGAAGCGGCAACGCGCGTGAAGCCGACCTTTATCGGTAAGCCCAATGCCATCATTATGGACAAGGCCATCGCTCACCTGGGACTAGAGCGCGAAGAAGTGGTCATGGTGGGAGACAATTACCTGACCGACATCCGAGCAGGAATTGACAATGGCATTCCTACTTTGCTGGTGACAACTGGCTTTACCAAGCCAGAAGAAGTGCCAGACCTGCCCTTGCCACCAACGCACGTCCTATCTAGCTTAGCGGAGTGGGATTTCGATGCGTGATCGGTTAAAGGTAACGGGCTTTGTCCTCTGGCTCTTAGCAACAGTGATTTTAGGTACCATCCTCGTAGCCTGGTTGATTTATCCCATGGAGATTAGCTGGTTACGGATTCAGAATCGGACCGGTTTGACTCCTGCAGTCATTCAGAAGAACTTTCAAGTCCTCATGCAGTATTTGACCAGTCCTTTTAATTGGAAGCTGGAGATGCCAGATTTTCCATCCTCTCCAGATGGCCTCCATCATTTTCAAGCAGTCAAGTACCTCTTTCACCTGACTCAGATCTTGTTCCTGGTCTTGTTGCCAGTGGCTATACGATTTATTCGAACAGTGATGCGTAAAGGCTACGCAGGTCTCTATCGCCCTTTATTTGGTGGGATGGTTCTCTTGCCTATCGTCATAGGAGGAGTGACCCTCTTTATTGGCTTTGATCAATTCTTTACCCTCTTTCACCAAGTCCTCTTTGTCGGAGATGCTACTTGGCTCTTTGATCCCTACAAGGATCCCATCATATTAGCTCTTCCGGAGGACTATTTCCTACATGCCTTTCTGATTTTCTTTGTTCTCTATGAGGGGGCTTTTGGATGGTGCTACGGATGGAGCCGGAAAACAAAAACAGTAGATTAGCGGAGTGAATGGATGAAACAGTTTAATCGATTTATAGATCCCAAAAAGGATTTGGGAAGCTTTTCAGGGATGGTTTGCCTCTATCTCTTGGTCATGGTCTTTGTCAGCATCATTTCGACCTTTGCCATTACCCTCTTTATGTTTGGACGGTATGGATTGGAGATGGCAGAGAAGCAGGAGTATGTAGAAAATCTCATCAATGGGAATGGGATTAGCTACCTGATATCTGTCAGTATAGGTGTCTTCCTATTTGCCCTTTATCGGCAAGGCTCCCTCTTTAAAGGAGATGTGAGACAAAAGGGACGCAAGATGACCTGGCAGACTTTCTTAGTCTTCATTGCCTTCTTGGGGTTCTCCCAGTTGGCTTCTAGCGCCTTATCTCAACTCTTAGACCACATGATGGGAACCCTGGGCTTTTACAAGCCTCAAGAGGACATGTCTGAGCAACTCAGCCAGTCTTGGAGCCTCTTGCTCTATGCGACTCTGATCGGTCCTATCACAGAGGAATTGGTTTTCCGGGTTGCTGGACTGAGAGCCTTGGAAAAGTATGGAAAAGTCTTTGCGATCGTCATGACAGCCTTGGCTTTTGGAATGTTCCATGCCAATTTTGATCAGTTGTTCTTTGCGACCATTATCGGTTTAGGCTTTGGCTACTTGACCTTCGAGTATTCGATCTGGTGGGCTATTTTCTACCATATCTTTAACAACCTGGTCCTCTCTCAAGGGCTTCATTACCTCGGTACGCATGTCAATATGAATGTAGCTGAGTGGGTTCAAATTCTGGTCTTTTTAGGTGGAACCATCGCCTTTACCATCGTCTTGATTTTAAAAAGAAAAGCTATTTTTCACTATATTCAAGAAAACCGACCAGCACCTGGTGTCTTCCAAAGAAGCTTGTATTCCTTCTGGTTCTGGGTCTTGGTCCTTGGGACAACTCTTATGTCCTTACTTCCTTACCTAAGAGGCTATTAATATTAAAGAGGCTGGGACAAAAGTCCTAGCCTTTCAATTGTATTTGGATAGTCGAGCAAGACGCAGTGGTTGAGTGGGCTCTACTAGGCTGATTTCATCAGCTTTTACAGCCCTACTCAACTGTGCGGAGGTGGGACGACGAAATCGAATTCTAACGAATGACCGATTTCTGTCCCACTCTCTTTTTTGCTATAATAGAGGTAGTAGAAGTGATGGTAAGCGATCAGGTTGATTGGAAACTGTTTGTTACATCATCGCTTGGTCTAGATCTACTAAGAAAGATACGAGAGTAATTGTTAATGAAATAAGGAGATTTATGGTTAAAGATTATAAAGAACTAAGAAGACGTTACAATATTCCAGCGATTGTCCTATTGATCATTCTAGCCCTACCATTTTTATATATTGTGCAAGTGACCCAAAGTAAAAATATTGCAGCCATTTGTTTTTTGATATACTTAATGATTGAGCTGGTTCTAGCTATCATTAAAGATACGCTTTTAATCAAAAAGTTGTATAGTCTCATCTATGAGGATATCAATCTAGACCTGATGGCAAGCTATATTCTGACCCAAAAAAGAAAAAGTATCAAAACGATTAAAGTGAGAGTACAGATAGCTACCCTTTTCTATTATTATAGGATTGGTGACTTTGGATCTATTGAAGCGGTTGCAAAGGAACTCAAGGAGAATCAGAAGTTTACAGATGCTGAACAAGTAACATTAAATGAAATTCTACTGAATGCGAACCTATTTTCAAGGCCGGATCTGAAGGAAGATGAGTTTGAGGAGTTACTAGCTAACTACTTAGCAGATGATGAATCGCTTAAGATGGCTTACAGAGCCCGCTACGATATTCTGGTCAAAAAAGGAGCTAATGATGCAGTCCTAAAGGAAGTAACAACTACCAAGTTCTCTCAATTGGAATCCATGTACCTAAGAGCAGTCAATGAGTTCCTCAAAGGAAATAGAAATGACGCAAGGGAGCTATTTTCTACCATTGCGAAAGAAGACGAGAGACTGTATCTGGTCAGAATGGCTCAGGCCTATCTAGATAGTGAAAACTCAGGAGAAAAGAGTGTTTCACTTGATGCAAGACAAGAAGAAGTCACTGTAAAACTATTGCGTTGGAAGCTGTTAGAAGAGAATCCGGTCAAACGAGATATAGCAGCTAAATCTAATAAAGGTCTTGCTTTTTTCAGAGGCTGGAAAATCGCTCTTCTTTTAATCCCACCATTTCTAATGTATGCGATAATTTTAAGCATCCTAGCAGTCCTCAAAAAAATAGGGTCGTTCCTTCCCAAAAAATTTAAAATGGGGCTGCTTTTATTAATTCCTGTCGCAATGATCATATTCTATATCAAACAAGAACAAGAATTGAATGCTATTACAGATGGCCGGTATTATCTAGTGGTTAAGAGTAAATCTTCTAATACAGCTTCTATAGATAAGTCGACTTGGGTAGAGTTTTCTGGGGATTATATTATTCTCAAAGAAGGAAATACAACGACTACTATTCTGTATAATAGTGAGGATCGAAGTTTTGAAAAAGATGGAATAATTTATAGGTTTATTGATGACCATGGAGACTTATCAATTAGTGACATGGTTTCACACGAGTCCGTGTCATACGTCAGTACAGAGAGTTCAATGTTCTCTGCATATGAAGAAGGGAGAGTAAAAGTGGATGATTGACTTGACTCATCCATTTTTCAGAGTAGATAAATTTTAAAATTGTTAGTAGAGGCTGAGGTGAAAAGTGAGGATTAGCAGAAAAACATTCTTACGAAGTTTAGGGTTACTTATAGGGATTGGACTCTTGGTAAGCATAAGTGTTTATACCTATCAAAGATATTTAACGAAGAAATATTCAGGATTTCTATATTACACTGGAAAAGCGAAAATTGACTCTTACCAATTTATTGCAGACGGACAAGGTGTCGTTGTTCATTGGGAACCTGTTGAGTCTGAGAAAAAGGAGTTGCATAAATATAATGAGTACTTGATCACGGAGTGGCGTAATCCTACATCCCAACACTATGTTCTCAGAGATAATATGAAATTGCCAAAACATCCTTCCGACATCCATGAAACGGTCAGAAAGGATGCTTATTGGACCTTGTCCATGTATAAGATTGAGGGAAATCGTTTGAAAGAAGAACCAGAGATTGATTTGCTTTCAATAGTGGATCACTATAAAAAGGGCTATATTTCAAATGATATTGGACCGGTCTTTTCGTATAAAGGGAAAGATTATGTAACGCTTTATGTAAGACCATTAAAAGAACGGAAGTCTGAAAAGAAAGTCTTTTTAAATCTTCAAGCCAGAAAAATTGAAGAAGTAGCGGCGCTTGAAACTATGGAAGATCCATTGCCACAAACTGGAATCAATGTAAAAGATTTTAAAAAACTTGGCATTAAAAAAGAAATCATAGATATCAACCAATTTGTGGTTGAGAAAAAGACGTTAAAAACTTCTCCTATCAGCAAAGATAGAAAAGCAATGTCAATTCTGGAAAAAGAAAACTCAAAAATTATTGTGTTAAACAATAAGAATACGATAGATTTTGGTCTACGACTTGTTTCGGTATATCCACTATTTTATCCTAAAGATTATAACCCTGGGGAGTATCTATATATTCCAAAAGAACTTTCAGTAGATGGTCAGGAACATGATACTAAAAATAAACAAGAGTTTGATCAGTACTATGATGTTGATAAAGCTAAGCAATTGTATCATCTGAATGATTGATTGAAATAGGCTGGCTGACTGGTGGAAGTTCCAGTTGGGATTCTTTCATTTTGGAACTTCAGAGTTTATACGATTTAAAACAAACAATATGATATAACAATATAAAGAGGGGTATTACCCCTCTTTTTTGCTATAATAGAGAGAGTAGAAGACAAGGAGAGAAACTGTTTGACAGCCGACGGGGCGTATAATGCTCTTCGCCGATTTGGGACAAGTAAGAGACTAATTAAACCCTCAGAGCTAGTGGAAAAAATACAAATCTGAAAGATATGTTATTTGATAAGAAAGGAAATGTATGGAAACGGAAAATACAGTGTCCATTTGGATTGGAAATTTTGCTGATCAATCTCAATTAGACCATTATTTACAGATAATCTATGATGAGGATGGAGAAGCAGTTCCGTCTCAGTTCTTGATGGAGAACGGCATTGACATGGATGATATTGATGACGATTGGCTAGAAGCTGAAGTCTATGAAATGAACTACTCAAACCTCGAACAGATGTTGAAAGGTGCATCTTATGAACAGACGATTCTTCGAAATTTAAAAGAGGAAGGAATCCAAACGGTTATTCCTCCAAGCAACACCATCATTTTGCTATACAATTATGATTATATTGCTAATGTAGTAGCAAGGGAAAATACAAGATTTATCGGAACTGTAAGCTATAAAGAGACGTAGTTTGGTTATTGTAAGGTAGTTAAAACAGTAGAATGTGAAACGCGAACGTGAGACATCTAATCTATATCCTTATTGATGGGATCTCTTTATAAAAAATATACTTTAGAGGTAAAAAATGGTATTTGAAGACGAATTTTCAGCTAAACAGACAGACATGATTCAGTTAGCATTAGAATATGCGGATAGGGTAGAGCAAAAGGTTGATACTGTGTATATCTATTGTTCTTTTGAAACAATGTATTCCTTTGATGTTTTCTATAAAGATGATAAAAATAATATTGTAATGTTGCATGAACTTTCAAAAAAAGGTAAGAGTGAACCTGAAATAGATAATCTGATTTTTTCAGTTTTAAAATTAGGAAATAAAGATTTACAAGATATTCATAAAATTTGTCAAAAGTATAATCGTCCAATGCCTTCACAAATAAAATTGATTTATGATAATGTAAAAAAGAATGTAAATGGTAAGTACTCCTATGATTTATTTTATTCTAACTCAGATACATTAACAGCAGATGATATTTTTGAACAATGGTACAAAGAAATTAAAGAAGAAGTGAAAGAACACAATGACTTTTGAAGATAAATTTATGGAAATCCAGATTGATATGGTTTCATTAGCTATGGAATATGTCCAAAATCAGGCAGATAAAATATTTATTTATTGCGTTGCGGATGGTTTTTATAGATTTGATGTATTTTTTAAAACTAATAATCATTATCTAGATAGAGATGAGATTTCGGATTACCTACCTAATAAAATAGATAGTTCGGATGAAATTCAGTTTAGTCTATTAAGAATTGGTGCACAAGATATAGAAAGAATGGTTAAGCTGTGCCAAAAATACAATCGCGAACACCCAACTGAAATGTGGTTGATTTATGATGCCAAGAAAAACAGCCTTGATAGTCGCTATAGTTATGAAGGGCGTTATGACAAGGATGAAGAATTGCTTCCACGACTAGAATTTGAAAAATGGTTTGAGGAAGTGAAAGTCAAGCAACTGTAGGAGAAGAAGATATGACCCAACAAGATCAATCAATGATCTATCCCTTACCAACTGATTGATGAAGTTATAAATATTGATACTATCTTTGATATAAATACCAGTATTAAAAATGTTGATATAGAGCAGTGGACGAAAGAATATCGCAATGATATTTTTGAACATTCCATTACGTTTTATGCTACAATGAAAGCAAAAACAGTTCGTTTAGGTTAGAAAGGAGAAGCATAAATGCGTGGCCTTAAAATAAAACTATTATTATTTTGTCTCTCTCTTCTAATCCTGACCTCAATAGCTTATTTTAGCAATAAATTAACATGTCCCCTTTTTCTAAAGCTTATATTTTACTCCATAATCATTGCCTATTGTTTCAATATAGCTTTTAGTTTTTATAGTAAGAGGTAGAGCTAGTTATCCACATTAAAGTGGACGTAATATAATAAGGTTTTATAAGAAAAATGAAAAATACAAGTTCAAATTGGATCGGTCATTTTTCAGATCTTATTTCGTTAAAAATCAATTAATTTAGTAGATTATAGAGAGGTTGAGCAAAATCTGTTCACCCTTCGCTGTTTAATTAATAGGAATAAATATATGACGCAGTGGTTGATTGGTATCTTTGTTCGCTTTTTAAGCTCCAAAGATGCCTAATCAACTGTGCGGGGGTGGGAAGACGAACTCTTTTTAACTTATCGGAGTTCTTTCCCACTCCCTTTTTGCTATAATAGAGAGTATGAACAACTTGATTAAATCCAAGCTCGAGCTCTTGCCGACGAGTCCGGGCTGTTACATTCACAAAGACAAGAACGGTACCA
>ERZ773045.1314-NODE-1314-length-11173-cov-14.289890_pt1 | contig 11173 bp, 10 predicted proteins | sample MGYA00580635_ERZ773045 | MGnify/ENA primary metagenome ERZ773045 (study PRJEB29015, sample SAMEA2738115) | human oral metagenome | biome: human oral; feature: human-associated habitat; material: saliva | place: China | collected 2261 ...
AGGGTAAGATTTCACTTGAGGAGGGTAAAGAGTTCCTCAGTAACTACCGCAGCGGCCTCTACGGTTACACTTATTTGGAGTAAACTGTAAGTCTTCGGGATAAGAAGTTTGTCCGTAAGGAGCAATAAACATAATCATTGACAAACTGTAGGGGCGCATAGCTCGTGCGTCGACCTTGAATATTTCGTTTCGGACGCACGAATTGTGCGTCCCTACGTTTATTAATATAGTGAGTCAAAAGATGGTGTTTAAAAAGATTGGTAAGGATGTCTGTCTTATGAGTTTATACTCGCTCTTAGTCGTAACAGCATACTCTTATCGAATTATTTTCATGAAAATAATTCTTTTTCTTCATGAAAATAAATATTTCTTTTCATGAAAATAATTCTTTTTCTTCGTGAAGATAATTCGTGATAAAGGTTCTTTAATAGGATAAAAAGCCAAGTAATAAAGCTGTTTAGAGCAGCATAATAAGAAGAACAAAGGTCTTAATGAAAGTTAAATAACAAGGTTTTTCGCCTCATGCTTGTAACTTTCCCCCATAAATAAACGTCATTTAAACAGAGAGAAGATGAAGAAAGTCAGTTTCCGTAACGATGTGTTGCCATTGAAGAATGAGCTCTTCAGGCTTGCACTCCGAATCACGCTCAATCGAGCTGAGGCTGAGGACATCGTGCAGGATACGCTGATAAAGGTCTGGAACCGCCGATACGAGTGGGAAAATATCGATTCTATCGAAGCTTTTAGCCTCACTGTATGTCGAAATCTATCGCTCGACCGCATCAAGAAGAAGGAGAATAACAATGATTCTTTAGAAGATGTGAAAGTAGCTGAGCCTCTTGCTTCATCTAATCCTCAAGACCGAATGATAGAAGAGGATAAAATCAGTCTCGTAAAACAGATAGTAGACGCTCTTCCAGAGAAACAACGTAGTTGCATACAGCTAAGAGATTTTGAAGGAAAGTCATACAAAGAGATTGCTGAAATACTTGAAATCAGCGAAGAGCAAGTGAAAGTTAATATCTTTAGAGCTCGACAGACGGTCAAACAAAAATATTTGAAATTAGACAATTATGGATTATAAGTACATCGAACAATTACTGGAACGCTACTGGCGTTGCGAGACTTCTCTCCAAGAAGAGGAGATCTTGCGTATGTTCTTCTCGCAGGAGGACATTCCAGCTGCGTTGCTGCCTTATCGTTCTCTGTTCGTTTACGAGCAGAATGAGAAGGAGATGGACGTCTTGGGCGATGACTTTGACCAGAGAGTCCTCGGACTAATACAGGAAGACGAGCCAGTAAAGGCACGTGTAATAACAATGCGCCACCGTCTTATGCCACTCTTCAAGGCAGCTGCTGTGGTAGCAATCTTCCTTACCTTAGGTAATGCAATGCAGGTTGCTTTCTCTGATGATGATGCTCATCAGGTAAGCCCAAACACTGCAGCTGTTAACAAACCTCAGGAGGGTCCATCTGTTGCTAAGGCCGACTCGGTAGTGAGCGACACCTTACAACATAAGATACAGTCACCTGTATCAACCATCACAAAGTAAGACAATTTCTATGCTTTCTCTATAAAATAATCATTTTAAGTAAAACAACTCGAGGCTGTGAAGTCTCAATTCTCTCAAATTTTTCATAACATACTAACGTAGAAGAGCCGATACTCCTAATGAGTGTCGGCTCTTCTTATGCCGGAAAACGAGGAGAATTAATTATGAATTCATAATTCAAAATTCATAATTATGATTACTGATGATGCTTAAAGACAAAGGTCAAAGCTCAAAGTTCAATATTCAAAGGACATAATTATGATTACTGATGATGCTTAAAGACAAAGTTCAAAACTCAAAGTTTAATGTTCAAAGGGCTTAATTATGATTACTGATGATGCCTAAAGACAAAGTTCAAAACTCAAAATTCAATGTTCAAAGATTATTGTTCAATGTTCAAAGGGCAAAGTTTAAAGAAGAAAAACGCCGAGACTCTCAACGAGCTTCGGCGTTATTAGTATGTTTAACTAAGAAATCTTTTCAAATGAAAGGGAACCTCACGGTCACCTTTGTCATCCTTGATCAATCGTTAAACTTTTACCTTAATAAAATAACTAAAAACCTAAATCTATTACTACTAACCTAAACAATCTATTAACCTTTTGACAATGCAAAGTTAGAATGTTTTCAAGTATTGTGCAACATTTACATTGACTTTTATATTGAAGACTATCTTTTCTTGATACATATCAACTCTTTGTGTGCGCAAACAATCAATATTTAGTCACTTTTCTTGGCTTTTTATCTGTTTTCTTGTAACTTTGCTGCAAATGATATATCAATGAGAATACTGATTGTAAATACCAGTGAGAAAACAGGTGGTGCTGCTGTTGCAGCCAACCGACTCAAAGATGCTCTGAATAACAACGGAGTGAAGGCAAAGATGTTAGTACGAGATAAACTGACAGATGACATCACTGTGGTCAGTCTTGGGCACGAATGGCGTAACCAATGGAACTTGTTATGGGAGCGTTTCTGTGTATTCTGGAACCTTCATTTCTCTCGAAACCACCTCTTTGAGATAGACTTAGCAAACACAGGAACGGACATAACGAAGCTACGCGAGTTCAAAGAGGCTGATATCATACACTTGTCTTGGATTAATCAGGGTATGCTCTCGCTGAAAGGTATCCGTAAGATTCTTGACAGTGGGAAGCCTGTCGTGTGGACAATGCATGATATTTGGCCCGCGACAGGCATTTGTCATATTACATTAAACTGTCTACGCTATCAGTCGGCATGTGGTAATTGCCGCTTGCTACCCAATGGTGGATCTACAAACGACCTATCTCATCGGGTCTTAGAACGTAAGAAGAAGATGCTTGAAGGGCGTAACGTCATGTTTGTTACATGTAGTAAGTGGCTTGAAAAAGAGGCTCGCAAGAGTGCTATCCTCGCTGGTCAACAGGTGCGTTCTATCCCTAATCCCATTGATACACACGTTTTCCATCCTGCCGACAGCAAGCAGGCACGTATAAAGATAGGGTTCCCTTTGAATAAAAAGATAATTCTTTTCGCCTCACAACGAGTAACAAATGTAAATAAGGGTATTTCTTATCTTGTCGAAGCATGCCACCAATTAGCTACAAAATACCCAGAGATGGTTGACAACACTGCTGTGGCTATACTCGGAGGACATGCAGAAGATCTTAGGGAGGAGTTCGATTTTGAAGTCTGTGAGTTGGGTTATGTTAATGACACCCAACAGATAGTTGATGTCTATAATGCTTGCGACGTGTTTGTCTTACCATCCTTGTCAGAGAACCTCCCTAATACTATTATGGAGGCAATGGCATGTGGTGTACCTTCGATAGGCTTTAAGGTTGGAGGAATACCTGAAATGATTGACCATTGTAAGAATGGCTATGTAGCGGCAGAACGTAATGCAGACGACCTTGCAAAGGGTATACACTGGGTGCTTAATGAGTCCGACTACACAGCCCTTTCAGAAGCAGCCGTGGGGAAAGTACTGCGCTGTTATTCACAACGTAGCGTCGCAATGCAATATCTTGAAGTATATAATGAGGCACTCGCCTATAAGAATTTCCGATTATGATCACATTTTCAGTAGTCACTATAACCTATAATGCAGCTTCGGTTCTGCAACCGACACTTGACAGTGTGCTCATGCAGGACTATCCTCATGTGGAGCATATCATCATTGATGGGGCTTCAACAGACGACACTTTAGAGATTGCCAAAGCCTATCAGCAGCTGTCTGACGAGGCTGAAAATGAGCATGTCGTACGTATTCAAAGCGAGCCAGACGAAGGACTTTATGACGCAATGAATAAAGGCTTACAACAGGCTACCGGCGATTATATTGTCTTCATGAATGCAGGTGACCGCTTCCCTAATCCCGATACATTAGACAAGGTGGTACTTGCTGCTGTTGTTGGAGATGGCGAGGAACTCCCTGCCGTCCTCTTTGGCGATACAGACATCATTGACGAAAAGGGCAACTTTATTAGCCACCGCAGGCTAAGTCCATCAGAACGACTCACATGGCGTTCTTTCCGTTATGGTATGTTGGTATGCCATCAAGCATTTTATGCTCGCTTAGACATCGCTCGTTCACTATTATATGATACAACTTATCGCTATTCAGCAGATGTAGATTGGTGTATACGTGTCATGAAAGAGGGCGAACGTCAGCAACTCCTTTTACGCAATATCCATGCCGTTGTAGCAAATTATGTACGGGAAGGACAAACAACCCATCATCACAAAGAGTCGCTCCGAGAGCGTTTTGATGTGATGCGTAAGCACTATGGACTGATTCAAACAGTCCTCCTTCATGCATGGTTTGCCGTACGTAGTTTAATAAAATAGGTAGATTACCTTTAGTTTAAATGCCCTTAATACGTCCTATTGATTGTTAAGGGCGGCAATTTCTGCGCTATAAAATCGTTTTATCAGTAAGTAGTATTATTATGGGGATGTTTAGAGCAAGTTCATGCTCTGTCCTCTTCACCTAATAAAACGTACGAAAATGGAAAGAATGAGAATTAAAATGTTAGTAGCTTTGTTGCTGCTGTGCCTCTCGGTATCAGCGCAAACAGAGTATAGTGGTATTGCTGGAGCATCACCAGGCATGGTAAGAGCAAATAAGCAGGCTGCAGCGAAGCAGGCCACTCGCAATTCAAAGGCTGCGAATTCTTCTAATGTATCAAAGCCTAAGACTTCCAACAATGGCAATGCAAATAGTAATAACTCAACCTATGCACCGCTACCAGACAACAATGAATCTGGCGAAACGGAGGTTAGAGACGGCTTTAAAACTTTCTCACGTGGCATGGGTAAGGTGATTAAACGTGAAACCAAGACTATGGGAGAGGTAACCCGTAAGATTGGTGCCGATGGCAAGAAGTTCTTTAAGAAATTAGGTAAAGGAATCTCAGACTCCTTTAAACCAGACACGACAACCTCTAAGTAAGATTTCGTTTCACACTATATATGGCGTGTTCCAAGGCTAAGACCTTTTGCGGTCAATAGTCTTGGAACATTTTTTTTAATTTCTCTTATTCCGTAAACAAGTCCTTCTATCAGTTAGTTATATGGGTCTTCAGAATTTTGGAGTGATAAGTTTTGCCATTTAAGGTTAGGTTTCTAACGAAATGTCACACGGAGAAAAGGAGAGGACGGAGGATTATAAGGAAAAGCGATGGAAGTCACGGAGGCACCGTCGGTGCACAGAGCGACGGAGCTTGTTTGCCAACTCTATTAGCTATTTATATACAAAGCGTTTACCCCAAAATAACTATCAAGAATCTGTACGCTACACCTCCGTCCCTCTTTGTGCCGTCGGCACCTCCGTGACATTGCGTTACCTCCGTTCCCTCCGTGACTCCGTGTGCCTAATATATAAGACTTTTAGTTTATCACTTCATATTTCGGAAGAACCAGTTATATTACCCTCACGACATATTATAACAAGTTTAATGAAGTTTTCTTTCCACTTTTTATTACTACGTAATTGCTCCGCACATGATGTGCGGATGCTTCGCACATATCGTGTTAAGGCTTAGCACGTGTGGTGCGGTTGGTAAACACCATTGGTGTTAGCCCCTAAACACCCTGCAAAATACGACTATACGAAGTCATATCTACCTACTCTGATAAGAGAGTTCATGAGTCAACGACCGGCAAGGGCTTAATAAGTCATCTGGAATGTTTTGCCATTAGTAAATAATTGACTACCTTTGCCACCCGAAACAAGATTATTATGAATACCATTGTTCCCTTTAGTCATCCCATGTATATCATGCTGAAGCCAGCTGGTTCGCTTTGTAACCTGCGGTGTAAGTATTGTTATTACTTGGAGAAGAGCAAGCTATATGACGATAATAAGAATCATGTTATTACCGATGCGTTACTTGAGAAATTCATCAAGGAATACATCGAGGCACAGACAACGCCACAAGTCCTCTTCACATGGCATGGCGGTGAGACACTGATGCGTCCTATCTCGTTCTATCGTCGTGCGTTGGAACTACAGCGGTATTACGCTCGTGGCCGTCAGATAGACAATAGTATTCAGACAAATGGTATTCTACTAAACGATGAGTGGTGTCGTTTCTTCAAGGAAAATAACTTTCTTGTGGGTGTCTCTATTGATGGTCCACAAGAGTTCCATGACGAGTATCGCCGCAACGCAATGGGTAAACCTTCCTTCCATCAGGTGATGAAAGGCATAGACTTATTGAATAAGCATGGGGTTGAATGGAATGCACTCGCCGTTGTCAACGATTTTAATGCAGACTATCCATTAGACTTTTATCACTTCTTCAAGGAGATTGGTTGCCGTTATATACAGTTTACACCTATCGTGGAGCGTATTGTTAAGCGTACAGATGGGCTGACCTTAGCACCAGGAATGCAGGAAGGTGGTGAGCTAACAGACTTCTCTGTTACTGCTGAACAATGGGGTAATTTCCTCTGTACTATCTTCGATGAGTGGGTACACCATGATGTAGGCGAATATTATATACAGCTTTTTGATGCCACTTTAGCAAATTGGGTTGGCGTTGCACCAGGTATTTGTACCATGGCTAAAGAGTGTGGTCATGCCGGCGTTATGGAGTATAATGGTGACGTCTATTCATGTGATCACTTTGTTTATCCAGAACATAAACTTGGCAACTTGTCGCAGCATACCATCTATGAGATGATGAATAGCGACCGACAGAAGGACTTTTCCAAGATGAAGTATAGACTTCTTCCACAACAGTGTAAGGAGTGCAAGTATCAGTTTGCCTGCCATGGAGAGTGTCCGAAGAATCGTTTTATTCGCGATTGTTACGGCAATCCTGGACTTAACTATCTCTGCAAGGGGTATTATCAGTTCTTCGAGCATGTAGCACCTTATATGGACTTTATGAAGAACGAGCTGGAGAATCAGCGCCCACCTGCTAATGTAATGAATCAAGTGTTCGGGAAGTAAGCTCGGTTTGAGTTTACTCCATATCCGACTTAATTCTCTTTCCCTTTGTTCCTATAAACGGAAAAGACTATAAACAAAAACAGCTCCGATAGACTATGTCCATCGGAGCTGTTTGTATGGTGGGTTAAATCTTTACTTCGTAATCGAGAGTAGCTGTCCTTCTGATACTCGCGTCAATCTACCTATGCGGTTCTGACGGCACAACTGTTCGATACTGATGCCATGTTGTTTGGCTATCGTTTCTAAGGTTTCACCATTAGCAACCTTGTGATAGAAAATCTTTCCATTATCAGCACTTGCCTCATTACGTGGAGTATGACTTGAGAAATCAGTGTTGTAATTTCTTTCCTGACGTGAACTATGACTTTGGTAGCCTTTGCCCTGAATGTTCTCACGAGAGTAACCAAGGCTTGAAGAAGTACCACGAGCGGCTGTTGCACGCTCTGACTCTTGCGCTACAGTGTTGCGATGGAATACATAGTAGTCGCCAGTAACATCTTGGTTAGCAAAGTCGAAGAAAAGTGCTGGATTCAAAGCCACACCTGCCAAACGAGTTTCGAAGTGAAGGTGAGAACCTGTAGAACGACCTGTATTACCACCTAATCCGATAGGCTGCCCAGCACGAACAGTCTGGTTTGGACTTACTATTTGTTTTGAAAGGTGACCATAAATGGTTTCAAGTCCATTATTATGGCGGATAACAATATACTTACCATATCCGTTTCCATCGTATTTTACTACACGAACCTTACCAGAGAAGGCTGCACGAATAGTATCGCCAATATACACTTTAATATCCAATCCTTGGTGACGACGACCCCAACGGCGTCCGAAGTTACTTGTAATCACACGGCTTGGTGTTGGCATATGGAAGCCACGAAGATCAATCTTGTATACATCTGGGAGGTTACCTCCACGGTGTGCATAATTGTTATCCCAATCATTATAGAGTTCAGATGATGGCTCTTCAATTTCTTCAGCTTCGCGAAGACGATTAATAACCATTGTGTCTAATGCTTTAGCACGGCGGTCGATTGGTGCTTGACGGGCAAGCAAGTCTTGGGCATTTGCTGAATGGGCTGTCAAAGTTAAGAGAGATGTTAGAGCAAAAGTCCTAACTATTTTCTTAAAAGTCATAATCAAGTTATTTTATTTCTACACTTGGATGCCTTACGGCACGGGACAGATTTTCATATCCCTTTCTATCGGTTAAGTCGTCGATAAACTCCAAAAAGTACGAAACTTTTTACCGAAAGACTTCGCAAAGATAACGAAAAAATATAGAATAAATTGCACCTTAGCTATTTTTTTAGCCTGTTTAACAAAGGAATAATACGTATTTTCGCCTCCACATGATTTATGTCAAGTCGCTAAAACAGGGCGTTTGAGGCTAATTTTGTGGTGTTATTTTCTATGAAATAGCAGCCCAGTTTATATTAGTCTTTCTTAACGCTTTAAGTCTCTCCCAGAGCATGTTATATTCTATTTTTTGACATGTTGGATCGTCGTCGATAATCTTTTGTGCCTCTTCTCGTGCCATTTGAACAATCTGTCCATCACGAGCTATATCGGCAATTTTAAGGTCGAAGGCTATACCACTTTGCTGTGTACCTTCCAGATCACCAGGTCCACGCAACTTAAGGTCGGCTTCTGCAATTTCAAAACCATCATTTGTATCGCACATAATATCAATACGTTTTCTGGTTTCCTTGGTTAGTTTGTGGTTGGTAACAAGGATACAATAACTCTGTTCAGCACCACGCCCAACACGACCACGCAGCTGATGGAGTTGAGAAAGCCCAAAACGCTGAGCATCGAGAATAACCATTACGCTTGCATTAGGCACGTTTACTCCTACCTCTATCACTGTTGTGGCAACGAGTATCTGTGTTTGTCCACTGACAAACTTCTGCATCTCGGCTTCTTTTTCCTTATCCTTCATCTTTCCATGAATCTTACTTAGCTGGAATTCAGGGAAGATATCTTGCATAGCCTCAAAGCCATCTTCAAGGTTTTTGAGGTCCATACGCTCGCTTTCCTTGATAAGTGGATAGACGATATACACTTGGCGCCCTAAGTTAATCTGCTGTCTTATGCCACTATAAAGGCTCGCCATTTGGTCATCATACTTGTGAATCGTCTGTATTGGCTTACGTCCTGGTGGCAACTCGTCGATGATAGAGACATCAAGGTCGCCATAGATGGTCATCGCAAGCGTACGTGGTATAGGCGTAGCTGTCATCACCAATACGTGTGGAGGATTCTCACTCTTACTCCATAGCTTAGCGCGTTGCTCCACACCGAAGCGGTGTTGCTCGTCGACAACAGCCATACCGAGGTGCTGGAACTGCACTTTATCCTCTATAATGGCGTGCGTTCCTACAACAATATTAATAGAACCGTCGATGAGTCCATCTAATACTTCTTGTCGTTTCTTACCCTTCACGATACCCGTCAACAGTTCTACACGCAAGTTCATTCCCTTGAGAAATTCCTTAATCGTCTGGAGATGTTGTTCTGCAAGTATCTCCGTAGGTGCCATCATACAAGCCTGATAGCCGTTGTCGATAGCAATAAGCATAGACATCAGCGCTACAAGGGTCTTTCCTGAGCCTACATCGCCCTGTAACAAACGGTTCATCTGTCGTCCGCTTGCCATGTCTGCACGTATCTCATGCATCACTCTTTTCTGCGCTCCAGTAAGTTCAAAAGGCAGGTTATGGGAGTAGAACCAATTAAACTGTGCTCCAATCCTATTGAATATATAGCCTCGGTATTTGCGACGATGGTCGCTGGCATAGCGAAGAATGTTAAGTTGTACGTAGAAGAGTTCTTCAAACTTCAGACGTACACGGGCGCGCTGGGTGTCATCAACCGACTTTGGATAATGAATCTTGCGCATAGCAGCATCCCGTGAGATGAGATGCAAATGGGTTGTAATGAAGGGTGGGAGTGTCTCTTCTAAAGGTTCAGTAAGCTTACTAATCAACATCTTTGTCAGTTTCTCCACAGCACGTGAAGTGATACCAGCCTTCTTCATCTTCTCTGTTGTGACATAGAAGGGTTGCATACCCATGTCATTGAGCTGCAACTGAGAAGCATCATCAATGTCAGGATGCGTAAACTGAAACCTACCATTAAAGAAGGTAGGCTTGCCAAAGATAATATATTCCTTGTTTACTTGATAGTTCTGATAGATATACTTCGTACCATTAAACCATACAATATCACAGATGCCATGTCCATCGGTGAAGTGTGCAACGATACGTTTCTTACGTTTTCCCATCTCAGCTTCCTCAAAACTGAGGATTCTTCCTTTGATTTGCACAAACGGCATATCTTGTGAAAGCTCTGAAATAAGATATAACTTTGTACGGTCAACATATTTGTAAGGGAAGTATTCCAGTAGGTCACGATAAGTATGGATTCCAAGTTCTTTGCCCAGAATCTCCTTACGATGTGGCCCCACACCGGGTAAATACATTATGTCTTGCGATAGTATATCCATTAGTTTAACTCATAATACATAACTCCAGACTCGTAATTGTGTTTACTTCCTTAACCTACCATTATTCGAAAGGCGTTCTCATCTCTACGTTAGAATTATGATTATTGATTGTTATTGACCTTTACTACTCTATAAACACTTAACTGATAAGCCCTTAATTCGGCTATTCATCAACTCTCATAACCCTCTTTAAGGATACTATCATGTGTAAATAAAGCCATTATTTAGTATTCTTTCTCACGTTGAAGTCCACTTACTCTGAATTATTTTCATGAAAATAATTATTTATTATCATGAAGAAAAATATTTATTTTCGTGAAGAAAAATATTTATTATCATGAAAATAATTCGCTAAAAGCACACTTCTTTTAGAAAGAACGAGGACAAACAGCAGAGTAGACATACCTTATAACCTACTTAAACACCATATTTTAACGCTCTGTATTAATAAACGTAGGGATGCACAGCACATGCGTCCGAAACGAAATGTTCATGGTTGACGCACGAGCTATGCGCCCCTACAGATTGTCAATGATAATTCTATGATATAACTACAGCTACCCTACTCTTCTAAGAGAATTTTAGTTTACTCCAAATAGGTATAACCGTAGAGTCCGCTGCGGTAGTTACTGAGGAACTCTTTACCCTCCTCAAGTGAAATCTTACCCT
>ERZ773045.1315-NODE-1315-length-11171-cov-8.431630_pt1 | contig 11171 bp, 6 predicted proteins | sample MGYA00580635_ERZ773045 | MGnify/ENA primary metagenome ERZ773045 (study PRJEB29015, sample SAMEA2738115) | human oral metagenome | biome: human oral; feature: human-associated habitat; material: saliva | place: China | collected 2261 ...
TTTTGTTTTTAATCTAGACACTGCCCCCTTCCAAGCTCCCCTAGCAATGGTGCTTACAGCGTTGACAGTGGTTGATAGCCGCCTGCGCCTTAGTCGGCAATATTTCTAAACTTCACGTTAAAGTAAGTAGCGCGCAGCTTAAAGCGCTTAGAGACAAGTTTGGGGCCGGAAAATTCCGACCCCAAACTTAAGCTCCTTGAGTTTGGCTCAAGGTGCAGGCGTTTCAGTCCTGAGTTTCTTCGCTCAAGGTGCGGGTGCGACGACGACGGGGACGACGCTCACGTACCGGGGCGTCACCCTCCTCGCGGGCGCCACGCTCGGCGCGGTGAGCCTCGCGGGCCTCGTTGTTGGCGGCCTCAGCAGCCAGCTGCTCTTCGTTCAGCACGGCGTGCAGGCTGAGCTTGCCACGCGGGTCGATCTCGGCCAGTTCAACCTGGACCTTGTCGCCAACCTTGAGGACATCCTCAACGTTCTCCACGCGCTTGCCACCAACCAGGCGACGGATCTGGCTGATGTGCAGCAGGCCGTCCTTGCCGGGGGTCAGGGAGATGAAAGCACCGAAGGTGGTGGTCTTAACAACCGTACCCACGAAACGCTCGCCCACCTCAGGCATCTGGGGGTTGGCGATAGCGTTTACGGCTTCACGGGCGGCCTCAGCGGAGGGGCCGTCAGAGGCGCCAATGTAAACGGTGCCGTCGTCCTCGATGGTTAGCTCAGCGCCAGTGTCTTCCTGGATCTGGTTGATCATCTTGCCCTTGGGGCCAATAACCTCACCGATCTTGTCAACCGGGATGTTAACGGTCAGCACGCGCGGGGCGTAGGGAGAGAGCTCGTCCGGGGTGGAGATAGCTTCGTTGAGCACGCCCAGGATGTGCAGGCGGGCGTCGCGAGCCTGACCCAGGGCGCCGGCCAGAACCTCAGAGGGTAGGCCGTCAAGCTTGGTGTCCAGCTGCAGGGCGGTGATGAAGTCAGCGGTACCGGCAACCTTGAAGTCCATGTCACCAAAGGCATCTTCAGAACCGAGAATGTCGGTCAGGGTGGCCCACTTGGTTTCGCCGTCGATCTCCTCGTGCATTAGGCCCATGGCGATACCAGCAACAGGGGCGCGCAGCGGCACACCGGCCTGCAGCAGGCTCAGGGTGGAGGCACACACGCTACCCATGGAGGTAGAGCCGTTAGAGCCTAGAGCCTCAGAGACCTGACGGATAGCGTAGGGGAACTCTTCACGGCTGGGCAGCACCGGCACCAGGGCGCGCTCGGCCAGGTTACCGTGACCGATTTCGCGACGCTTGGGGGCACCCACACGCCCGGTCTCACCGGTGGAGAAGGGCGGGAAGTTGTAGTGGTGCATGTAGCGCTTGGCGGTGACGGGCGAAAGGTTGTCCAGCTGCTGTTCCATGCGCAGCATGTTCAAAGTGGTCACGCCCAGGATCTGGGTTTCGCCACGCTCGAACAGGGCCGAGCCGTGTACGCGCGGAAGTACCTCAACCTCAGCAGCCAGGGTACGGATGTCCTTGGTGCCACGGCCATCCATACGGATACCCTCGGTCAGGGTGCGGTGACGCACTAGCTTCTTGGTGACGGACTTGAAGGCGGCCTTGAGGGCCTTCTCGTCGTCTTCCTCGGGGAAACGCTCAGCTAGCTGGGCCAGGACCTGGTCGCGGATAGCGTCCACGGCCTCGTCGCGGGCCTGCTTGCCTTCGGTGCTTAGAGCCTGGGCTAGGCCGGCCTCCTTAGCAGCGGTCTCGACGGCGTCGTACTGCTCATCGGTGTAGTCCAGGTAGAGCGGGAACTCGGCGGTGGGCTTGGAGGCGTGGGCAGCAACTTCCATCTGGGCTTCACACAAAACCTTGATGAAGGGCTTGGCAGCCTCTAGACCTTCGGCTACTACAGCCTCAGTGGGGGCCACAGCGCCGGCCTTGATCAGGTTCCAGGCGTGCTCGGTGGCGCCAGCCTCAACCATCATGATGGCCACGTCGCCGTCTTCAAGCACACGACCGGCCACAACCATCTGGAAGGTGGCGCGCTCAATCTCGCTGTAACGGGGGAAAGCTACCCACTGGCCGTCAATCAGGGCGATGCGGGTACCAGCCACCGGGCCCGCGAAGGGCAGCCCAGCAATCTGGGTGGACATGGAGGCGGCGTTAATAGCTAGAACGTCGTAGGCGTCGTCGGGAGCGATAGACAGTACGGTCTCAACTACCTGAACCTCGTTACGCAGGCCCTTAACGAAGGAGGGGCGCAGCGGGCGGTCAATCAGACGGCAAGCCAGGATAGCTTCGGTGCCGGCGCGGCCTTCACGACGGAAGAAAGAACCGGGGATGCGGCCGGCGGCGTACTGACGCTCTTCCACATCTACAGTGAGGGGGAAGAAGTCGAACTGGTCTTTGGGGTGCTTGCCAACAGTGGTGGCAGACAGGATGGCGGTCTGACCATCCAGGTAAGCCATAGCGGAGCCAGCGGCCTGCTTGGCTAGTCGTCCGGTTTCAAAACGGACTACGCGCTTACCAAAAGCGCCATTGTCGATTACGGCTTCAGCCGCAGTGACCTCAGGGTCATCAATGAACATCTAGATTCACTTTCGTCTTCTCTTATATATCCCTTCTAGCTTAGCGGCATTTAGGCCATTTGTGGGTTTGGCCGCGCGTGAACTAGGCAATGCAAGCAAAAACGGCAACCTCTAAACGAGATTGCCGTTTGTATGCTTATGCGCCAGTGATCAGCGGCGGATGCCCAGACGAGCGATGAGGCTACGGTAGCGCTCAATGTCCTCTTCGTAGAGGTAGTCCAGCAGGCGACGACGCTTACCAATTAGCAGGTAAAGACCACGACGGGAGTGGTGGTCGTGCTTGTGGGACTTGAAGTGCTCGGTCAGGTTAGAGATACGCTCGGTGAGGATAGCGACCTGAACCTCGGGGGAACCGGTGTCGCCCTCGTGGGTAGCGTACTCGGCGATTAGCTGCTGCTTGCGCTCAGCGGAGATCGACATATATTTACTCCTCATGGTCGTTACACGGAGCCTGGGGCAGGTTCTCCCAAGCATGACGCGCCGTGGCCGGCTTTGACGGCCCTGCAAGCTTAGCAGCCTCAAGAGCTAGCAACCACCCTTAAAGCGCGCTTTTGCCACAAATCACCCCTAGTTGATAATCAGTATCATTATAGTTAAGCTTTTAGTGGCATTTCTCTGTACATTTGGAAAGACCCGCTATGAAAATACGTTCGCGTATCGCAGCTATGGCCTTAACTGCCGCTTTAGCCCTCTCCCCGCTTGCTGCACCTTCCCTGGCCAGTCCTGACGACGGCAAGATCGTAACCACCGCCCACCACATTGATGCTCCTAAGGTGTATTGGCGCGAGAACAACTTTGCCCTGCTAAATGAAGCCAATGGGCAAACCTATGCGCTAGAAGACACGGTTAACTGGGTGGGCACCGGCTATAAACGCAGCGGTGAGCAGCTGTATTTCTTCAACTTTGAGGGCTCACCCAACCCCGGCATTGACTTTATTCGCTCTGTTGGTGACCTGTGGTATCGCGCCCCAGCTATTCCCGGGGTTAATAAGGAACCCCTGTGGGCTGGTTTCGGGGCTGATAGCGAGATCCCCACCGAGCAGTTCAGGAACGCTTCCTTCAGCCTAGACCTGGTGGGTTTTGATGGTCCGGGCCGCATGGAGGCGCTGGTTTATTACGCTGACGACGACGGCGTGCGGCGCTACCTGTCCTCCCACGATGAGGGGCGGCGCTCGATCTTCCTAACCCCGGGCAACCACACCCACAATGACACGATTTTCTCTAAGCCTGGCCGCTATGTGCTGACCTACCGGGCTACTGCGCGCGCTAAAGATGGCTCACTGATTGCCTCTAAAACTGTGCCTTTTGTGTGGCAAGTTGGTGGCACGCGCCCCTCCGACACTGCCTCTACCCCGCTGAGCCAGCAGTTTGCCGCTGCTCCTTCTGGCGCCCCGGCCACGCCCTACACCTTCACGCTCTCAGCCCATGAGGGACGCCAAAAAGATGGCGACGACAAACTCACGGACCTGACTTTTGATGCGGGAGATGCTAAAGCTGGCGGAAACGTAACCTTCTTCATTGACGGCTACTACCTGGCTCAGGTGCCGGTGGTTAACGGTAAAGCCACTTGGAAAGAAATGATTGGTTCTACCACCAGCGCTTTCCAGGCTGTCTATATTCCCGACGCCGCCAGTGGTCTGCCACGTTGGGTTTCAGCTTCGGTGGAATACACCACCGGCGAGGAATCCCCTGCCTCCACCGATTCCACCCAGGCGGTTTCGCGTCTGCCCGAGCCGGCCTCCAGCGACCCGGCCCCGGCTTTTGACACCCAGCCTTACACCCCTAAGGCGCTTAGCTACACCGTGGATGTTAAATCCATTAGCGACAGCCGTCTAAACACCACCATCACGCTGTCAGACAGCAAGGTTAAGGCCTATATCAATGGCGGCTACTATGACTCGCCTACCGAGCAGTACCCCACCTGCATTTTTGAGGGGGTAACGGATGTAAATGGGCAGTTGAGTATTAACGACTCCCACTCTGACTGCTCAGGTAAATATCTGCGTATCAACGTTGTCCCCCACGCCCTAATTGGCTCTGCTGGTGGTAGCGCTGATTCTCCCGGCCCGGTTGATACTCGCGCAGGTCTGAGCTACTCGGGTGCTTTGGCGGTTGATGGCGCCAACGGCACTGAGCCCAGCCCACAGCCTGCCCCTGAGCCTGCCCCGCAGCCCACCGCCGCTCCTACTACGACGCCGGCGCCCTCCCCCACAGCTAGCGCGGCCCCTACGGCTACCCCGGCACCTAGCCCGACGGCGTCGGCCCAACCCAAGCCCACAGCTGGGCCCACGCCCGCACCGACCACGCAGCCAACTACCACACCAGCACCGGGTAAGCCCACGCCGACGCCCCCTGGGAGCAGCCCAGCACCCACCCCCACTAAGCCCAGCGGGCCGGTGAGTGAAAAAGTAATTTTGCAGCGCGGTCACGTCGATATTGCTGGCTCACTAAACGCCGATGGCACCGCATTAAGCGCCAGTTTGCATGATGACACCCTCACCAACGCTAAAACCTCAGTTGACCGCGATATCAACTCGGTAGCTTTAGCTTTGGACGACTCAGCTCGCCACACCCGCCCCTCTAGCGGCCGCCTAGCTGGTAGCCAGTATGACTTCCTGGGTAAATCCGCCAGCCAGTTCTACTACACTGACGCGATTAATGACGGCGTACACATTTGGCCTGGCTGGTCCACCAATGGCATCAGTGACTCGCTAGCCCAAGGTAGCGTCAAATTCATTGTTAAACCCCACTCACTGCCCGAGGGTGCTAGTGCGCACGTGTTTAACAGTGACGCTTTAACCGGCAAGGTGGAACATATTTTTAACACCTCCACCTCGCTTAGCGAGCTGTCTATTCCTGAGCACACCCACGCTCACGCCAACTGGGCTTTCACCAAGCCCGGCGTGTATCTGTTCGAGGTTAGCTTCACGGCCACAGTCAAGGGCCAGGCTCTGGCCTCACCGACTAAATGCCTGACTTTCTTAGTGGGTAACCAGGCTATTGCCGACTATCGCGCCGGCAAGGTTAGCGGCTGCAAGCTAGATGGCAACTCCCCAGGGCCGGGGGCCAGCCCCACTAACCCAACGCCCACTAGTCCAAGCCCCACCACTCCTATCAGTAATGTGGTTGGCTCTAACCCCACTAGCCCGGCTGGCGCTAGCGCATCTAAGCCGACGGCGTCTGGCTCCCAGGGCGCTAAGAGTTCTGGCTCACTAAGTGGCACTTCAGGCAGCTCTAGCAGCGGCGCGAAACTGGGCGGTTCTGGTTCGACCGGAGCCTTAGGCAGCGCGGGTGGCGCCAGTGCTAGTGGAGCTGGCGGCTCGCTAGCCAAAACCGGCTTCGAACCAATACTGGCAATGCTAGGAGCTGGCCTGTGCCTGGCCTCGCTAGGTTTTAGGCGCCGTACCAGCTAGTGAGCGCCGCGCCAACTAACGCTCGTGCCCCCTGGTTTTTTAAACCAGGGGGCACGGTGTTTGGTGCGCATTTGACCAGCCCCGTCAGCATCTAAGCCTCATGCGCAATGCAGCTTTTAGCAGGCAGTAACTTGCGCCGGATCAATTGGCTCTGGCACCGGCACGTTCAGCACCGCCGCACTGTCAGCAATATCTTTGTGCATCTGCTTTAACAGCTCATCCAAGCCGGCAAAACTGATCATTGGGCGCAGATAGCTAACCAGATCAACCGCCACTTCTTGGCCATACAGGTTCAAGTCGGCGCGGCCAAGCACGTGGGCTTCAACCGTGCGTTTAGGTACATCCTTAAAAGTTGGGTTAGTGCCGATTGAGATAGCCGCAGGCATTTTACGTAGCCCACTAGCGCCGTCGCAGGCCCAAAGCCAACCGGCGTAGACACCGTCAGGGGGCACTACCCCGGCAGTTTCAGCATCCAAATTAGCGGTGGGGAAACCCAACTGACGCCCGCGCTGCAAACCATGCACCACCGTGCCACGCAAACGGTGCGGGCGACCCAAAATCCGCGCCGCCTCAGCCACGTCGCCTTTTTCTAGGGCTTGGCGCACCCAGGTTGACGACCAGCGTTTACCGCCGTAAGCGCACACGTTATCTACGATTTCAACCGCAAAACCAAACTTTTGGCCCAGTTGCTCCAGGGTGTGCCTGTCACCCGCATTGCCGGCCCCAAAACGCACGTCAGAACCCACCACCACCAGGCGCACCTTAAGCAGATCCACCAGCCAGGTGCGCACAAAATCCTCGGCGCTTTGAGCAGCAAACTCCAAGGTGTAGTTAACCACCAAGGTGGCATCCACCCCCTGCTGCCCCAGCGCCTCAAAGCGGTCAGCTAAAGACGTAATCAAGTGCAGGTGGGTGCCAGGATCATGCACCAGGCGCGGGTGGGGATCAAAAGTCAGCACCACGCAAGGCACGCCCAGTTGCTTAGCGCGCCGCACAGCATGAGCCAAAATTGCCTGGTGACCGCGATGGACGCCGTCGAAAATACCGATAGTGAGCACGCAGCCAGCAGCTAAATCAAGCTGCGCCACCTGCTGCGAACGTAAAACTTTCACGCGTGTGCGCCGCCATTGCAGCCGCAGCCACCAGCGCAACCACAACCACCAGAACGGGGCTTAGCATCCACTGCACGCAGCCCCAAAATATTGCCAGGTTTACGTCCTGGAACTGGGCCAGACTGCACCACGGGAGCCTGAGGGACCTGAGTTTTAGGATCCTGCGGCTGCGAAACCTGCTGAGTCAAACTTTTCTCCTATTTCACGCGCCCGCAAAAACTAGCACCGGTCGCAAATATTTACCTTGATGTTTCAACAATGCCACGGCCTCGCCCTGCATGTCTAACGCGGCTAGCACCTTTTGCTTAGCGTTAACAGGGGCCTGGGCCACTTGCACATTTTCTTCCAACTGACGCGGCAAAAACTTACCTTGACGCACGTCCTTAACCTGGCCAGGATCCAAAACCAGCCAGTTGAAAGCCTGCCTGAGCACCAGCGGCAGGGGCGTTAGGGCCAAACCCTTAGGGTCAGCGCTGTCAGCATCCTCAGCTACCTGCGCCGACCAGCCGCTAAGAGTGCGTGCGTCGCTGACTTTAAACGGGCCCACCAGGGTGCGTCGCAGCGTAGTCAAATGCGCAACTGTTTGCAGCGACAGACCAAAATCGCGGGCCAAAGCCCGAATATAGGTGCCTGACGAGCAGCTAACTTGCACCTTCACATCCACCACTGGCACTTGGCCCCAGCCTGGGTAAGTGACGCTAGTGGAGTTAACTTGGCCCAGCTCAAAGCTATAAATAGTGACTTGCCTAGCTTCCAGCTCTACCTCCTGACCGCTGCGGGCCAGGTCATAGGCGCGTACGCCGTTAACCTTAATGGCACTAAAACTGCTGGGCACCTGGCTAATCGGGCCGGTTAGCTGGGCGGCAGCAGCCTGCAGGCGCCCCAAATCAACCTGCCCGGGAGCTACCACCTGGGTGACTTGGCCGTGAGCATCCTCCGTGTCTGTAGCTACCCCTAGGCGAATAGTGGCCTCATAGGTTTTATCGGCCCCCACCAGGTAGTTCAGCAGCCGGGTAGCTTTACCCACGCCCACCGTAAGCAACCCGGTAGCCATGGGGTCTAGTGTGCCCGCATGGCCCACCTTGCGCGTGGCCGCTAGGCGCCGCACCCGGGAAACCACATCATGGCTGGTGATGCCGGGGTCTTTATCAACCAGTAGCAGCCCGTCGGGGGCGGTTACAGCCCCCCGGGCTACATCCACTGGCCGCACGCGCTCAGTTGCCCCTTGGCCCTGCCTGGGCTCGCCTTGGCTGGGTCTGTCTTGACCGAGCGCAGTTTGCTTTTCGCTCACTTATCAGAGCTGGTCGTGACTAGAGCGGCCCTGGGCGTCAGCCTGAGCAGCCTCAGCCATGGCCTGTGCCTGCAGGGCAGCAATCTGGCGGTTGTCGACGCCGCCATCCTGCTCGTCAGCAAAAACGTCCTGCTCGTGCTCAGCCTCCTCAGGGCTAGCGGCACTTTCGGCACTGTCAGCGCTCTCGCTGCTTTCAGCACTGGCGCTGCTTTCGGCACTTTCGCCGCTAGCGCCCTGCTCATCCTCATCCTTAGTGCGGTAGGGGTTAGCGTCCCCAGCGTAACTGGCCCCCTCAGCGGCGCGGGCAATGGCGGCGTCGCGCGCCTGAGCCTGAGCCAAAGCATCCTCAATGCTGCGGGCCGTGGTGGGCAGCGAGTCTAGCTGGAAGCTGATGGTGGGGGTAAGGCGGATACCCAGGGCTTTGCCTACCTCAGAGCGGATTAGGCCGGTGGCGGACTTTAGGGCGCTGGCGCTACGACGGCGCTCGCCCTCGGTGCCGTAAACCGTGTAGAACACGGTAGCCTGCTGCAAGTCACCGGTGACACGCACATCGGTGATAGTTACGAAACCTAGACGCGGGTCTTTAATGCGGCGCTCAAGCACCTGGGCCACAGTCTTGTGGATTCGGTCAGCAACTCGACGGGCGCGGGCGGGGTCAGCCATGATGGCTCCTTTTCCTGTGAAAGTTTTAGGTGATCTATGTACTTAATTTAATGCTAGTAAAGTGGCGGGCCATTGCTGACCCGCCACCTGCCGCCTTAGGTGGCGACTACCGTTTAGCCTAAGACGTCAGTCTCGCGGCTTTTCGCGCATCTCCCAAGTCTCAATGACATCGCCTTCAGCAATGTCCTTGAAACCTAGGTTAATACCGCATTCGTAGCCTTCGCGTACTTCGGTGACGTCGTCCTTCTCGCGACGCAAAGACTCGATGGAAAGCTCGTTAGCAACCACCACGCCGTCGCGCACCAAACGGGCCTTAGTGCCACGCTTGATAATGCCGCTGCGGACAATCGAACCAGCGATGTTACCGAACTTGGAGGAACGGAAGACCTGACGAATTTCGGCGCTACCCAGGGCGACCTCTTCGTAGATCGGCTTGAGCATGCCCTTCATCGAGGCTTCAACATCCTCAATGGCGCTGTAGATGACGGAGTAGAACTTCATCTCTACGCCCTCACGGTCAGCCAGCTCCTGTACACGCTCAGCCGGGCGTACGTTGAAGCCGATGATAACCGCGTTGTCGACGGTAGCCAGGTTGACGTCGTTCTGGGTGATGGCACCCACGCCACGGTGGATGACGCGCAGCTGTACTTCTTCGCCAACATCGATCTTGAGCAGCGACTCTTCCAAGGCCTCAACGGCACCGGAGGCGTCACCCTTAAGGATGAGGTTAAGGGTGTCGACCTTACCTTCCTTAAGCACATCGGCGAGGTTTTCCAGCGATACACGCTTGCGGCGCTTAGCCAGCAGAGCGTTACGGGCAGCAGCTGCACGCTTGTCAGCGATCTGACGGGCAGTGCGGTCCTCAGAGGCCACCAGGAAGGAGTCACCAGCGCTAGGAATGCTGGTCAGACCCAATACCTGAGCCGGGCGAGCCGGGCCGGCCTCTTCCAAAGACTTGCCGTATTCGTCGAACATGGCACGCACGCGACCGTAGGCAGAACCAGCCACGATGGGGTCACCCACGCGCAAGGTTCCACGCTCAACCAGTACGGTTGCCACCGCACCGCGACCACGCTCAAGCTTGGCTTCAATAGCCACACCACGAGCAGCAGCATTGGGGTTAGCACGCAGGTCCATACCCGCATCTGCCTGCAACAGTACGGCTTCAAGCAGCTCATCAATGTTTGTGTGCTGCTTAGCGGAAATGTCGACGAACATGGTGTCGCCACCGTATTCCTCAGGCACCAGACCGTATTCGGTGAGCTGGCCACGGATCTTCTCCGGGTTAGCGCCTTCCTTATCGATCTTGTTAACCGCTACCACGATCGGCACGTTAGCGCTCTGGGCGTGGTTAAGGGCCTCAACGGTCTGGGGCATCACACCGTCGTCGGCGGCAACCACCAAGATAGCGATGTCAGTTACCCGAGCACCACGCGCACGCATGGCGGTGAAGGCCTCGTGACCAGGCGTATCAATGAAGGTGATGGCGCGCATCTGGCCGTCGTGCTCAACTCGCACCTGGTAGGCACCAATGTTCTGGGTAATACCGCCAGCCTCAGAGTCCACCACATCAGTGGAACGGATGGCGTCCAGCAGCTTGGTCTTACCGTGGTCGACGTGACCCATAACGGTTACCACCGGAGGACGTACAACCAGCTCAGATTCATCGTCTTCAGCTTCTTCAGCTTCAAGGTCGATGTCGAAGGACTCTAGCAGCTCACGGTCTTCATCCTCAGGCGAGACTACCTGGACATCGTAGCCCAGCTCCTCACCTAGCAGCTTGAAGGTGTCCTCATCCACCGACTGGGTGGCGGTAACCATCTCGCCGAGGCTGAACAGAGCCGTAACCAGGGCTGCGGGGTTGACGTTAATCTTCTCAGCCAGGTCGGTTAGCGTGGCACCCTGACGGACGCGAATTGCCGCACCGTTACCGCGCGGAATAGCTACGCCGCCAATAATGGGTGCGCTCTGCTGTTCGAATTCCTGGCGCTTAGCGCGCTTGGACTTACGACGACGCGGGGCGTTACCACCGCCGCGACCGAAAGCACCCTGGGTGGAGCCGTTACCGCCACGTCCGCCGCGCGGGCCGCCGAAGCCGCCGCCGGGACGAGCGCCGCCGCCAC
>ERZ773045.1316-NODE-1316-length-11170-cov-3.201529_pt1 | contig 11170 bp, 13 predicted proteins | sample MGYA00580635_ERZ773045 | MGnify/ENA primary metagenome ERZ773045 (study PRJEB29015, sample SAMEA2738115) | human oral metagenome | biome: human oral; feature: human-associated habitat; material: saliva | place: China | collected 2261 ...
TACCCCATATACATAACTTGTAATGGAATATATATCCTCTAATTTAATATCTTTTTTGAGAGTATTTTTCACATAATTAAATGCTAGTTCTTTCAAAGGGGTTAATTCTTCTATTTTCATACTACATTTCCTCGCACTTTCTTACAAATAATTCTGTTCCCAACAATCAGTCTTTAATGTGTTATCAGTATAATAAACATTGTGGCAATAGTATCCGTTATGGTAGTTATACACCCATGCATATACAGGGGGTTCATTCTTAATATTGACCTTAACTGCAAATTTATCATCCATATACTTATTACATACTTCTTCAGGAACGTCTACACCAACTTCAATGGATTCAACAAACTTTTCCACCTCGAAATGTTCTAGAGTACAATCAGTACCAAAATCTTCGCAACACTGTGGATAGTCATTAATACCAAGAACAAAGTTTTCAAACTTCTTATTCTTTCTTACTGGCACAATATTAATCGCTACTTCCATGTTATACTTACAAGGAGTTGGATTGCTTGTGTTCATCTTGCATAGTTGGTTAATTTCATACACTGTTCTCATAGTAGTACCTCTTTTATTTACAGTACTATCTTATCATAGTTTAAATGGTTTGTAAATAGAAAAAGTGAGACACTTTCAAAACATCTCACTTATCTTTAAATTATTTGACAGTATATTCAATTTCATCAGTGAGTGTGGTATCTTTACTATCATCATCTACATAATGAACATGTACCTCACCAACAATACGAAGCTTATCTCCACGTTTAATTTCAACGTCTAAAGGAACGTCTGTTCGACCAAGAATCATATCATATTCCCCGTCTTTTAAATAATCATTAGCGTTCTTTGCAGTCACGATTTTATACCCAATCATGACATCGCCCTTATATACTGATAAATGAAGGAAATCTATCGTTGAGAAATCACCTTCTTTTGATAATGTATTTTGGAACTGGTAACTAACATCTAATCTTTTGTTAAACGATGATGGTAGTGTACTAAGATACGGATTACTTAATTCTGCTACATACTGTTTAGACTTTTCTTTATTACTGCAACCTGCTAGTGTTACTACACATAGTAATGCACAAATTAGTTTTCTCAATATTTTAATCATCATGTCACCTATTCAAGCACAACTTTTCCTTCTTTAAACACATCAGAGTTTTTAATGTTTTCTGCTGTTACAGAACCAGCCTTAACATGAATCTTTAAATCAGGACTACATGACTTTGAAAGACAGAATAGGTTAGATAACTTTTTAACATTCGATGGTAAATAAATGTCCTTTAAATTTTCACCACTGAATACCCAAGCATCAATCTTTTCGAGTGACTCTGGTAATACAACCTTTTCTAAAGATGGTAATGAAAGCATTGAATCTTCACAAAGAACAAATAAAGACTTACCAAACTCAATGTACTTTAACTTTGGATTGTTTGATAGTGCATCTTCTCTAATAGACCCTACAGTATCAGGAAGTACAATAGCCTCTACATTAGGTAGTTCAGATAAAGCGTGTGGATTAATCATTTTTACAGGTCTACCATTAATCTTAGATGGTACATGTACTACTCTTGACTCTGATGTACAACCTGTAATGTTGTAACTGTTACCATATTCATCCCATTCATAAGTAAAATAGTTCTTACTTGTTTCTGGGAAATTTCTGAAATTTTCTTCTGTGATTTCAACACCAGTTAAATCTGGTTCAGGTTTTTTATCTTCTGATTCTTCTTTAGGTTCAATATAGAGTTTAGCACCAGTTTCAGTTGTTCTGTACTCACCTTCTCCATCGTTTTGTATTCCATCTTTTTTGGAACTGTTTTCTGTTTGTTGTGTTGTAGTATTTGATTCTGATTGAGAATCGTTCTTTTTAGAAGAGCAACCAATCGTAAACATCATTAACGACACTAATCCAATCTTGATTAATTTATTCATCTCTTAAACCCTTTCTCTTAGTTAGAACAAATCCTAAGCCTAATACAGATAATGCAAATAACTTCAATGTGTTATTCATATTATCACCAGTAGGTGCTGTGCTTTCAATAACTTTATTTTCTGTTGTAGTGTTACTATCTGTAGGTGTAGTTGTGTTATCACTAGGTACTTCCTCAGTAATATGTTTCTTATAAACATGTGTTCTGATACCATTTTCTTCTGTAGTATTTACATAGTCGTATTGTTCATTTTCATAGACAATATTACTATCTTTCTCTACGAAACCTTCTGCAATATTCTTCAATTCTACACCGTTTGTATCAATGAATCTTGTAATCTTTAACTCTGGTACTTCTACAACTGGACTATCATTAGGAATCTCTGTTTCAATCTTACTATAAACATGCGTTCTAATATCTACTGTTTCAGTTGTTTCTTTATACACATACCCATTAATATCTAACTTTTCTACAAAGTTTTCTTCTAACTCGTGAATATCAGTACCGTTCTCGTCTACAAATCTTGTTACCTTTAATTCAGGTACTTCAACTGTAGGTGAGTCATTAGGTACTTCACTATGGAACTCTTCATACACATAAGTTCTAATACCATCTTGGTCTGGTAACTTTTCCTTAAATACATACTTAGTTCCATTGAATGTGATTTCATCTTTCTTCTCTGTGAAACCATTTTCAAACTCTGCTATCTGTTCGTTATTCGTATTCACAAAAGTTGTAATCTTAAATTCAGGAATTTCAACGATTGGTGCATCACCAGGCAATTCATGCTGTTCATTCCAAGTGTTTGTGATGTTGAAACCATTATCCATATCACCTGCAACGGAAGTCATATAGAAATTCATTTCATCTTCTTTAATAGAGTATTGAATTTCTTGATTACCATTATACTTACGTAAACCTGTGAAAGTATATTCCCAGTTGTTTGATGTATCTAATGTTACAGACTTTCCTGTATCTACACCATCAGCGTATAAATGCATAACTGCCTGTGTGCCTGTATTGCCTACCCAAGTCTTAGATATCTTAATATCTCTTGTAATAGGTTCATCTTTTACAGTAACAACATTTTCTTGGCTTACAGAAGTTTGAATGGTATATACTGTATTGTTTAACTTATAACCAAAAGGTGCTTCAATTTCTTTTACTTCATAATTGGCTTCGAATACTACGTTAGGTGTTACTGCTGTACCATCTGCACCCGTTACTAATGTTTGGGTTGTGTTATCGTCTAAATCTTTAATTTCAAACTTAGCACCTGCAAGTCCTACCCCTGTTTCAGAGTCTTGTTTTACAATCTTTAACTTACCCTTTGTTGTTACACCTGTATCACCACCAACATCTGCTAGTTTATACTGTGCGGTAACATCCTTTGTTACTTCATCACTTGAAATCGCAATCTTGTTCTTTTGAAGTGTACCACTTGTCATAGCAGTTTTCATGAATAACATATAACCTTGTGTACCAATATCACCTAAGTCTAATGTCCATGACTTATAATCAGGTGCAAACTGAATTTTGTCTGTTATATCAACTACTTCACCCCAATTAGAAATGCCTGCATTTTCAGTATAAGTTACTTTCTGTAACTTAAATCTTTCTTTAGAAACATCAATTGGATGTAAGAACCAACCATTATCTGTTACTAGACTATCTGATAATACTACATGATGTAAGTCCATACCACTCTTATTAACCCGAATAATCCACTTAACTGTGTTAGGTTCATCTGGTAATCCTTGACCCCACTTAGCAATTACTTCACCATCTGTACTTGGTCGTGTAATTGTTGTTTCTGCTGACATCTGGTAGCCATTATAAATACCATTACCTTTAATTGTGAATGTAAATACATTCTTCTGGTTCAGTGTAATATGGTTCTTATTAAATGGCACCCACATATATATATTACCACTTAAATTGCTTCTGTTATTTGCTTGTTCATTAAATACAACACTAATCTTTCCACCTTCATTGCCATTAGGATGTAATGTACCTTCGCCAATGACATCTCCAGATGCTGAGTCAATGATAGGGAAAGTTCTATCTAACTTATCTGAACTCATATCAATAGATTCAGGTACAAGAATATCAAAATAATCTCCTGTATGTACTGTTTCAGTTGAGTTCCATGTTAAATTTAAAAAGAAACTCGAACCATCATATAGGTTATTCTGATGTACTTGGTTACCACTATCTCTTAATGATACTTGTACAAGTTGTACGTCTAATCTACGAGGTGTAGTTTCCTCTGCGTGTGATGGAATTGCCATGCAAATTGTCATGAGCAACATCGTTACCAGTGTTAATAATCTTTTCAATTCTTGTTCCCCTCTTTCTATGTTCAAGTGTTTTATCAGTTACAGAGTTTCTTTAACTCTTTTTAATTCTTCTTCGTTCATTCTTAATAGTTCTTCATCCATGTGTCTGAGAACGACATCCAATCCACCATCTATATATAGTATATCAACAATACCATCTCCAACATCGTCAACATCATCAATATCAAGAATTTCAGTTGGAATAAAGTATTCAAAATCTTTGTAAATAAAGTGATTTCCAAGTACTTTCCTAATCAGTTCTAACTGTTTTTGCAGTTCTAAACTTGTCTTTTCTCTTAATCTATACACTCTTTTAATTTCTGCTAAATCTACCATATTATCCTTCATCACTATATATCTCTTTAACCTTATTATACACCTCTTCAAACATTTTTACCTGTTCCTCAGCGTATCTAATATTTTCTTCTGAACAATGCATCACAAAAGTGTCTTGAGCAGTGATTCTCTTTCCTTGGTAAGTTACATCTATTCCCATATTTGCACCCCACGCACCTGCTGAACCAACTCTGCGGTCAGTATACAAATTGTGGAAATATACAGTGATTTTAATATCATTAGACGGGTTTAATACAATTTCGTCAGGAACAGCAAATTCAAATCTGTTATGATATGGAATAGAGTATGTATATGAGTATTTACTTAACTTTTTGATTAATGGTTCTTTAATTAGTTCAGCAAGTTTAAAGAGTTCTATTTTCTTAACTAATTGGTTATATCTTCTCTTCAATCTATCCTCACTCTTTTTGTTTTCTATAATACTCATTTTATCCCTTCTTCCTTCCTTAAATGCTTTTAAATGTTCTTCAAAACTAATAGATGAAGTAGCACATAGTCTTTCCCCTCGATGGTTTATAATTACTGAAAGACCACCACGAACAGGATTCCAGAAATAATATCCATCAATTTCAGGTACTTCCTTACAATATTTCTGTGTTTCTTCCTCTGACAACTTTAATATATCAGATACGATTTTAATAATCTTACTATCCATATTATCTCCTTCATATTGTACAACAAGAAATGCATCCAAAATTATACAGTTTTTGGTGCAATTTTATTTATAGACCCGTAAATGTATATCTATATCTTGCAAGCTCTTTCCGAACCTTACTAATTAACTTATTTAGTTTCTTCTTACTCTTTTCCAATTCTATATCGTATTCCTCATCTGTGATTACAAAAACATTAAATGAGGCCCATTCAGTTAGGTTTTTCTCAATCTCATTTATTACCTGTTCGATAAAATCTTCTACTGAAATATTAAATGTTTTACCTTGTGCTGTGTAGATATTTCCCCACACACAACAACTCTTGCCTGTTACTACTACAAGTTGGTCTCCAACATTTTCACCATCAAACTCAAGTGTGATATGAGTGCTATTAAACGTTAGATACTCATAGAACTCTTTTAAGATGTATGATGCTACATCACCATCTATATACGAAATGGTAACATACCCTCTTGTATTATTATCCTCTAGGGCAAGATGTGCCCAACCACCTAAAGGTTTTTCTAATTCAATTATCATGTATTGTACTCCTAATCAGGGATTCTGCTGTAGGCAATATCACCACCAACAGTTTCTTTTTTAATCCAATCTTCAAGGTTTTTATTTGTAACTCTGTACTCAGCATCAAGAAAACCACACCATCTGGTATCAGAACTATCAAATCGTTTGACAAGTCCGTTGCTATATCCTTTAGAGTAGTGAACTTCAATAACTTCATCTCCTGGAATTACAGACACCTCAATATAATCAATTGGTCTTTTTCCTGTGTCAACTTTTGTTGGTTTGTTTTGGTAGTCGTAAATATTGAATTTCATAGTTAGCATCCCCTTTTGTCTAATATAAATATACCATACAGCAATAAGGTTGTCAATAAGAAAAGAGAGGGATTTCCTCTCTAATTATTCTTTTCAAGAAATTCTTTGTAATTATCTAACACATTGTACCACTGGTTACAAACATTTAACTTGTGGAATATATACGAACCCTTAATCAACTTATACATTCCCACTTCTTTACCATATATAGTACAAACATAAATCTCTTTTGGAAAATTCAATAACTTTAATAGCTTGGTATAGTCATATTCTTCTGTTTTAATCTTATACTCCAAGATGTCATCCAAATCAGAGAAATCATAAAACGGGTCAAAATAAGCACTTGCATATGGCAGTCTTTCTTTTTCAAGTGGTTTAATAATAGACAGTTTCTCTAATTCCATCATCAAATCACTAAAATACTGTACTGGTATCTCATGGGAAAAGTTAATTGAACCTAAGTTTGGATGATAGTTAGTTCCATAACCCTTTTTAACAAGTGTTGTGTATTTATGATAGTCTCCACCATAAGCGTTATCTTGTATTTCAAGGTCATGTGTTAGTAGCTGCTTATAATCTCTCATTAATTCTCTCTTAAGGCTATCAATATACAGTGGAAAATATTGTAATATTGTGAATGGATTATCTACATCAATATACTCTCTTGCAAAAGCAAGCGAACTATTACCCTTTTGGAAATCTTCTTTATGTTGTGTGAGTCTCTCTAATCTAGTTGAGATTTTTAAGACTTCCTTAGCATATTTCTCTTCCAACTCTTTTAATTTGGCATTAAGTTTTGTTTCTTCGTTAATGACATCAATGTATTCCATGTCTAATCTCCTACTTTATTCACTAAAAATATTCAATACAATGTACAAGTAATTTTTCTAGTTCTTCTTCGCTTTCTACAGTACTAGAAAAACTAATACAATATTTATATATTTCCCAACTGTCCGTAATAGAATTTAACCAGTCTACATCCTTTTGGTTAAATGTTGAATAAACTCCTAAGCGAATACCTACACCTACTACAAGTTTAGCATCATTATAGTCTATTGTAACTGCATGATTGTTACAATAGAATGAAACAGAATTACCTGCATAGGTTTTAGGCACAACTTCATATTTACGTTTTTCTAAGTCCTTAATAACATTTTCAATCTGCTCTTTATTCATATCATACCACCTATTTAATAGCCTTCACGTTGTAACCAATATAGCCTTCATTAAACATGCTACTAATACCTCTTTTAATTGTTTATTTTAAAATAGGTTTGTTAGATTTAATTTCTAATTCAATAGTACCAATAGGTGAATCAAAATCGCTATCGTAATACTTTGTTACTGTTACATTAAATACTTTACCTTTTTCTGCCATATCTGTACCATCTTCTCCTTTTGTATAGAGATATAATAACACAGTTTATAATAAATGTAAATAGAAAAAAAGAGAAGTTTTTATACTTCTCTCTAATTTATATTCCTCTGTCTATATGTGGCTCTGGATATGTTCTCCTACCTCAGCCAAGTTTCTACATACTATCACTTTACCACTTAGTTCGGTTGGCAATACATACTCACCATCATAGATACCAGTTGTTACTAAATAGTTTTCCGTTATTCCAGCACTTACACTCGCTAATACATCAGATGTCTGGTCACCCACCATAATACTGTTGCTCATATCAATGTTAAATAATTCTCTCGCTTTCTCAAACATGCCAGATTTAGGTTTCATGCAAGAGCAATTATCCTCTTTAACATGAGGACAATATAAAACTGCTAGTATGCTAATACCATGCTTTTCTAACTCTTTCACCATATAAAAATTAAACTCTTTCATGGTTGTAATATCGTAATGACCTTTCCCAATTCCACTCTGATTTGTAACCACAATAATGTCATATCCTAATGATGTGACTTTTTGCATAAATAATACAGTATCAGGGAAAAATTCTAAATCATCAATTAAATGTGTTTCAACCTTATCAATATGAATAGTTCCATCTCTATCCATAAAGACTATCTTTCTTCGTTTATTCTTGTCATATTCGCTATTAAGATATGAAATATTATCTGTTTTAATCATGTTTAATTATTAGTTTATTATATCACTTATAAACAGGAAGAGAGGTTTTTAACTCTCTCTCCCCTTAAATACATTTGTCATAAATAGACCAATAGAACTAACTAAAATCATAAGCAGACTGATTAGACCATTATTACTAACTCCTGTAGGAACAATATCTTCCTTCTTTTGTGTAGTTTCGTTCTTTTGTTCTGTCTTTTGTTCTACTTTCTTAAAAACGTGAATTAAGTCGCCATTTTCTTTGGTTTCCGTTCTTACATAAGTATATGAACTAATATCCCCATGGTCATGTGTACCATCTTGTTTCTTTAACTGCTTATTGGTTGTTTCTTCAATCCACTCAGTTGTTAGTTTATGGTATACATAAGTCTTAGTTCTACCTTCTTCGTTATTACCAATGAGTTTATATCCTTCAAATTGCTTTTCGTCTTTAAATTCATCTGACTTAGTTGGTTCAGATAATTCTTTCTTATTTTCATCAACCCAAGAAGTTGTAAATTGAATAAAGATGTGTTTTACATTACCCTTTTCATCTGTCTTGGATTCTAAGAACTTATAATTAGGTATTGTACCACTCTCTTTAACTTCTTTACCAGTAACTTTATCCTTAAGTATTGTACCTTCTTCTGTTACCCACTCTGTAACAAATTGTCTATAATGATGAATTAAGTTTCCATCAACTGTTTCAGTACTTACATAAGCATAGTTGTCAATATCTTCTTTATCTTTTGTCTTAGCACCAACAAATTCAGGTTTAATATCTTTGTTATCTTCGTCAACCCACTTAGTACTAAATTGTCTAAATACATGTGTGGTAATATCTCCATCTGTTTTTGTTTCTACGAAAGAATATTCATCAATATTACCTTTATCTTGAATAGTATCATCCTTTACAGGTTCTTTTAATGTTTTGCCATTTCTATCTTCCCAACGAGTTTCTAACTGCTTATAGACATGTCTAACATTACCTTCATTATCTGTGTCATCATGGTCAAACACATAATGAGAAATATCACCTGCTGGTTTAATGTCTGTATCAGTTACAGGTGTCTTTAGTTCTTTACCATCTTTATCTACCCATTCTGTTGTTAATTGTCTAATCAATACACGAGTATATGAAATAGTATTAGGTGTTCCATTATTACCAGAATAGTCTGGGTCATGATGTGGTTCTAAAGCATCTGGATATGTTGCTAGTAATGGTGGTAGAACATCTTTTGTAGTTACTGCACCATTTACAATTAACCATTGTCCACTAGCATTTGATTCAGCAGATAAGCTAATAGAATTACCACTTGTTACAACACCTGTACCGCTACCAAACCACATGTTAGGATTACCAATTCTATCCCATTTTGTACTATCCCAACCTTTATAGTTTGTAGGATTGTCTGTATCTTCATCAACTGCATAGATTTCATGGTTGGCACTTTCCTTAATTAAAGAACCATTGATAGGTACAAATCTGAAATTATGATTGTAAACCTTTTCAATGTATCTATATCCAGATGCTGTTGTACCAGAGTTCAAACTACCCATATTTACTAATGCTGGATGTGCTTCATCAAATTCGATTAAGTTACCATCTTCATCATAGAATTTCATAGTCAAGTTTGTCTGAACAGTATTATTACCTTCTTTAGTATTATATGTCCATAGACCTAAAGCGGGATTCTTTAACACAAATACTGAATGTGGTTGTGTCTGATTAGAAGAGATTGTATATTCTATCTTACTAATCTTCTTTCCAGCATAACTACTATTCTGCAAATTTGTATAAGTCGCCGTAATGCTATCACCTTGAGATAAAACAACTGGCAAGCCTAAGAAGTTATCATTACTTGCTTTCCATGTAGCATAACCACCAGACCATGATTGTTCTAAGGTATCACCACTTTCAGGTTTATAATCTACATTTCCATAGTCATTTCCATATCTGTTATCAGAACGTTTCCAATATCCTTGGAAGTTACCACTAACTGATACTTCTGCATTAGGTTCATCTTTAAATATGAGGTTCTGTGCTAATGTTTCTGTTAATTGACCTTCTTCTGTTTTCTTACTTTCTAGCTCTGCTTTCTTAGCATCCCACTCTTGTTTTGCTTGGTTATAGGTTGCTACATCTTGGTTATACTTATTAACCTTAGCATCATATTCATCTTTTGATTGTTTCTTTGTATCTTCGTATTGTTTAATAGATTGTTCTAATTGTTGTTTCTGTTGCGATTCTGCTTGTTGTGCCTCTTGTAAAGAGTTATAAACAACATTATGTTCTTCAAACTTAAAATTAGGATATTTCTGTTTTAAGTCTTTAATGTAATCTAAAAACTGCTGACTTGTTACATCCTTATTCTTTTGTTCTGCGTAAGTTTGCACAATACTATTTTGAACCAGTGCTACTGTACCAATACACTGTGTAAATGTTAATGTGCTTAGCAATAATGCTTTATGTAATCTGTTTTTTTTTGTTCATTTTGTATCTCCTTTTAACATTTATATCAAAAAGAGAGAACTTAATCTCTCTTACTAATTATATCTATTTACTTCTCAATTTTAACTAATTCTTCTTTATCAGAAGTACCAATACGTCCCATTCCCGTTTCAATTTTAACATGAATTTTTAAATTCCCATCAATACTCTCCATCTCTTCTAGACATTTTTCTAACCATGCTTTAGATGGACATGTTAATGATACATTATTTTCTACAGCGTATTTTACATTTTGGGGATTTGTTACTCCTAATACAAGAACCATACTATCAAAAATTACATCTTTTAAATCCAATGCTTCTTCTAAGGTAGCTGTTGCAAAATGTCTAACACCATTTTTATATAGATGATCTGCTACTACTCTTGCACCTAGTCCATAAGAATCTGCTTTTACTACTGCTATACCTGTTTTTTTATTATTAAGTGCAATTAGCTTATTATAATTATTAAGTATCGCATCTA
>ERZ773045.1319-NODE-1319-length-11153-cov-3.763381_pt1 | contig 11153 bp, 9 predicted proteins | sample MGYA00580635_ERZ773045 | MGnify/ENA primary metagenome ERZ773045 (study PRJEB29015, sample SAMEA2738115) | human oral metagenome | biome: human oral; feature: human-associated habitat; material: saliva | place: China | collected 2261 ...
CGTTTTGTCCATCCTTCAAGTTGGCTCCCACCAACTTCAATACCGATTTTTCCGCGCCAAAAAGCCGAAAAGTCACCACAAAACCAACACGTTTTGTCCTATAACCCCTCCACTAACACACAAGTGTCCTAGCAAACTAGTTAGCTAGGATGCTTATAACCTAGCGTGCAAGGGGTGGGTTACATACACGAAACCCCCTGCCACAAGCGGGAGGGGGTTTGCAGGACGTGACTTCAGCTTGCCGCTCACGAGTGAGCTATTACGAGGCCCTGTTTTGTCGGGTTTCGCGGTCACTTCCCCACAGTGCAGGGAGGCCCATTTCAGCCCTTGTCCTACTTTCTAGTGTACTCGTCAAGGCGTGTATGGGCAAGGGCTGGACACTACGATGTGTGGCATGGGTGATGTGAATCAGCTTGTGGTGAGCGATGATGATTTCGAGAGCGTTTTTGAGCGCATGGGACCCTTCATCGTCATGGTCGATGAGTCATACAAGCACACGATGTACCCTCCGCACGTGTGGCACGAGATGAATCAATTTGAGCAGAGAGGCCACTCCCACCTCTACGCGGTGAGTGCGGTACAGATCCGCACCGACAGCGACGAGAAGGAAGCCTGGGAACGCGTGTGCGATTTGCGTGAACGCCTCGTCGATGCCGCGCGCATCCACTTCGACCAAGAACGCCCCTACTGGCACACCACGAAAGCCCTGACCGACATGGTCGGTCCCGACAAGCAGAAGCGCGAGAGTGCCAGCCAAGCTATCGAGGGCATCTGCGCAGCCATTAACGAACACTGCGATTACCACGTCGCTGTCACATCCTGCCCTGATTTGTTTCGCGCCCCGGATGCGATCTATGTTGCGACACGGCAGACAGCTTTCCGAACGGCTCTATCTGAGTTGAGCGAACCTAGTCCCCTCGTGGTGGCTGATGCGATTACCGCTGGAAAAACGATGAGTGAACAGCGGCGTGAGGCCATCATGCGCGGCGACGGTGCCCTCATCGCATATCTGCGCCAATCCGCTAACCGCCCCCCAGCCCTCCAACGCAACGCACAGTTGATCTACACATCGCAGTGGGCAGACCCGCTGTTGTGGGCAGCCGACATCACGGCCGGAGCCGGACGCATGTACGCCAACCGTGACAACACGCTCCTGTCGCAACTAGCGTCCGACCCGCGCGACGTCGTCACGATCACCGACCGGGCACCCGTACTACACCAGGCCCCCACCTCTCGCATTCAGGACGCTTCGAAGGTGCAGCAGTTGCGTGATGCGCGAGCGCGCTTAGAACAGGCAATGCGCGAGCGTCGAGCAGCCCCCAAGCCGCAGCGGCCCACTCCCCCACCCGCGCCAGCTCCGCCCCCCAGGCCATACAGGCCGCGCCGGCCCGACGATCCTAGCCAGCGCGGCCCCTCACTCCACTAACACGCAAGCATCCTAGTAAACTAGTTAGCTAGTTTACTAGGATGCTTGCAGGCGTAGAGGCAATGCCTGAGCACTACGGCGCATCGAGGAGGGAAGCAATGAAGGCAGCCGCCACAGGGTTTTCACCGCCGTTTGTCGCCTGGAGGAAAGCCTCAAAAAGTTCGCGCCGGCGCATCTCATCTTCGACGTCGATACCCGACCCCAGCGCAGAGGGAACCTCCCGACTCCAATGCGCGCCCTTATCAGTCGCGCTTTGTCCCCACGGTGCCGGCGGATTGCCCGTGACCAATGCCAGCACCCGCTGTGTATCCTCCAGGACACGCAGCATGAGGGATGTGCCCACGGTCGGCAGATCCTCGCTCACGTACGCTTCGGCGTAGGCTGCCTCCAGGGCGGCCAGGTGTGAGACCGTCAACGGGTTTTCCCACCAGCGCGCCCGCACGTAGTAATCTGCCATGCCGTTCATGGAGCGCAGCGCGCCCCATGTGGCGTTGAGCTGTTCGACGAACGCGTAGAGCCGTTCCCAGGCCTGCCAGCGCGCGCCGGGGTGAGCGATGGTCTGCGGGTCAAAGCCGCGCACCAGCATGCCATTGGCCGATGGGCCTGGCTCCGGCGCCTCCTCATCCGCCGGCGTGGACATCAGATCGGTGAGTGCTTCCATCGCGGTGCTCAGGGAGCGCTCAATTTCGCTCACGCGCTCATCGAGGGCGTCATATTCCTCGCTCAGCATGGCGCCGTCATCCACTCATCGTCAGCGACGCCGGCGCGCAGGCGTTCGTTGTACATGACCGTGCCTTCCTTGACGAGGGGACCCCAGTCGCGGTCCTCGGCAATATCGGGCAGGTCAATCATCGTGGCCTCATGGCCCGGAGCCAGGAGCACGGCGTGCCCGACCGCGATGTTTTGAATGTCTGAGGCGCGCAGGGCATGGCGATGTTCCGTGTGCGTAGACACGCTGCGCCCCTGGGTCGAGGTGGACACTGAGGAGCGTTGCGCCTCAAATTCACGCGAGAGCGCCGCAATCTGCTCATTCCATTCAGGATCCTTGCTTGACCCCATGATGTAGGTCAAGCGGGCCTGCTGGAAGATCGTCTTGGCTTGAATCGCTCCCCAGCGGGCCTCCATTTGGTGCACGTCTTGGAAGATCGCGCACATGAAGAGGCCACGGCCCGCTCCCTCGGAGAACATGGATCCCAGGTTCGGCAGGGGCGCGATGTTCGCGGCTTCATCGAGAATGAAGGATATGGCCGGCACGTGCCGGCCGCCCGGCTTGCGGGCCGACAGGGCGCGCGCGACCTCGTAGATGTCGTTGACGAACATCGTGGTAATCGCCGCCAAAGCACCCTCAGAATCGGGCGAGAGGACCCAGAGTGTATCGCGTGAGGAGATGAAGGCTTCGACGTCGAAAGATTCTTCCACGCTCGGGGTGAGCATTTCGTAGACCGCGGGGATCATGAGCGGTTCGAGGGCACCCTGGATCGTGCCGATGAAGCCGGCGGCGGTCTCGGGAGCCATCTCCACCATGAGGTCATTGAGGGCGCCCGCCATGCGTACCGTGGTGGGGCCTTTCGCGCGCTCCAGGATGGCCACCGCTTCGCGTGGATCGGACACCCAGGCCTGAATATCGGCAATCGTGCGATCCCCCAGCGCCGCAGCATGGAACAGATAGCCCAAGATTTGCGCGCCACGCTCAGCAAACCACCGCGAATTGCCTTCCCCCATGGCTTTCGTGGATCCCAAGGCCAGCGCCGCACCGCGCCGGCGCGCCACATCGAAGTCAGTACAACCCGCAACCGGGTTCCAGCGCACGCGCGCCGGCCCATGCGCAACTCGCAGCGGATCGAAGGAGTAGATGCGCGAGCCGCGAGCAGCCTCCAGGCGCGCACGCCAGGTCAGATACACGCCGTCAGCTTTCGTCGAGGTGGCCACCACCGCGCCAGGAGCTTCAATCACGCGCCTGGCCACAATCGAGCGTGTTTTACCGCCGCGCGTCTGGGAGACCACCAGCTCCGAATCTTCCTGCTGCGCATACAGCTCCTTGCCACGCAGGGACCCAATCAAGCGCACCAGCATCTCATCGCGCGCACCCGAGGCCTCCCCTAAGAGCGCGTCGGACAAAATCCGCTTCGCCTTCGCAGTGGCCGCCTTCTTGCGCATGTCCTTGAAGGAGTCATGCTCCCCACCCTTACTGTCCGTACGCGGCGAGAGGACGAACCACAGCCAGAGAATGCCTCCCATGATGATCAAGAAGATCACCAGGGAGACAGTCAGTGTCAGGGGTGGCAACTCCACGATCTGATGCAGGCGCATCATGCCCGGAAAGCGCGCACCCGTCAGCCAGCACGCCAACGCCGCGCAACCCACATAGATCCACAGCGTGACCAGCACGATGCTCACGTTGCGCAGCGTCCTTGCTTCACTGTCCACGAGAAGCCTCCCCATCTTCCTCATTAAGTGAGTGAAATGCGTCGGTCAAGGTGGCGCGACTCTTCATCGCCGCGTCAGTGGTGGCCACGCTCAGCTCAAAATCGCTGACCTTCCACGAGCACAGGAGCGGGCGGCCAGCACCAATCTTGACGACGCAGATCCCGGTCCCCAGCTTTTGCAGGAGCGGCGCCCACTCCCCCACGTCCCAGCCGAACAACTCGCATACAGCGACCGCGTCATCGGCTTTATCCTGCCGGAATACAAACGCGGTCTGCGATTCCTTGATCATGGAGATAGCCGGGGAATCCGGGGAAATATCACCCGGATGCTGCAAGATCGTCATGTTCGAGATGCCCAGGCCGCGCGCGAGTTTGGCGTTTTTGCGGGCAATGCGCGCAAAATCGCCTTCGGCGACGTGCCAGGCCTCATCGACCACAAACAGGGTCGGCACCGTTTCGCGTGAGCGCGCGATCATGGCATGCAACCACGTGTTGAGCACACTCATCATGATGCCAACAGCCGCGCCCTCATCAGGCAGGGACGAAATGTCGAACACCGTCAGGGCGCCCGAGACGTTCACACCCTCACTTGTCGGACCGTCAATCAGGCCGGCTAACTCTTCGGTGACCATGCGCTCTAGGGCGAAAGCGACGTCCCGGCCCCAGTCCGCCAGCACATCAGCGCCAGAAATACCAGGCATCGACTGCTCAACAGGTTCAAGAAGGAAGTGAGTCACGTCCCCAACGTGCGCGACGCGACTTTGCTGCTCAGCCGCGCACGTCGCACTTTCCCTGGCCACGCGCAGCGCCTTGCGTTCGCGCTCATTCAGTGAGCGGCCGACCGCTGCCGATGCCACCGTCTCCAGTAGGAGTTGTTGACCGGCGACACCGTCGATACTTTCGCCTGCGATGAGCGGGTCAAGGATATTGATGCGCGTGCCACCGCCGCCGACTTTCAGGGTGATTGGCGTGTACCCAAGGGTGCGAGCGAGCGTCGAATACTCCCCCGCGCGCGTTCCATCACCTAATGCCTGGAGCTTCTTGTCGACGATCACCACGCGCCGGCCGACCATCAGGTTGCGCAGCACCCACGTTTTCGCTGAGACTGATTTGCCCGACCCCAGATCTCCGAACGTCACAATGTTCGGAGAGGAGAATCCGTCGTTGCCATACAGGGTGAAGGGATCATGGAAGATGGGGAATCCATTTTCCACATCGACACCAAGAGCCAGGCCTGCTGTCGTTGTGGAGGGGCGTGCCTCCGCCAGGGCGACACCGCGCATCTGTCGCGTGGTTGAGGCGAGAGGTTCCATGCGACGTGACCGCATGGAACGGCGCACCAGTGCCGGCCAGCGCGGCGTCGCACCGCGCACGACCGTTTTCACATCTTCGTCGATATGCTCATCCATGCCTACTAGTATACCAGTATCCTGGTATACCTGCTTACTAGTATCCTGGCATACTTGCATGCTAGTCATTTAGCGGCCTTTCTTCCATGCCAGGCCCATGGCGAGCATCCAGGGCAACACCTGGTCTTGCCGGTAGCGCAGCCGCACCGGGTTCTCGATGTAGCAGTCCTCCAGGGCCGCTGCCATATGGCGCGCCGCGTCCCTCCATGTCTCAGGGGATGCGTGAATCCCCACGGCCATGCTCCACCGCACGCCGCCGGCCTGCATTTCTGGCGCAAGGTCACTCACGCGCACCGCGCTCGATCCAGCTTGCGCGTCCTCCTCACCCGTTGACACCGTGCCCTGAGTCTTGTTGAGATGTGCCAAGTCGCTCGTATGATCCGCGCGAGCGGTTTTCACAGCCTGAGATCGTGGCTGCACTTCTGCTGCAACGACGAATGTGCGCACGGGCACGCCTTCAACATCGCGCAGTGCTTGATACAGCCAGTCGCGGCTCATCCATCCCGGAACGATGTGCGAGGCGGGAACCTCCCACAGTGAGGTCCTCCAGGTGCCCGCAGCTCCGTGAATATCGACGCACCAGCCATCATCGGTTGCCTCCCACGAGGGCCATACTCCCGCCCACGACTCGTTGATTCCGTCGAGGTCGTCAGGAGACATTGCCGGGTCCATCATGTGCCGAGCCAGCGCGCCGCGCCCCAACACCGACAGCGGGCGCATTGCAATCCCTAAATTATCGGCACGCTCAACCGTATCCGCCACAACACGCGCAACAAGAGCAGCTGCCGACATGCCACGCTCCATTGCTGCAAGTCCTTCGACCGGAATGCGGAACGTAACCCAGGTGCGTTGAGCCGACGCCACACGCGACAACTCATCAACGATCTCCGCATAAGAGTTCACGAGGTCACCACTGGGCGAGGCCGCTGCCAACGGCGCCACCCACGCCACATGATCAGTTGCATCCCAGGCCATGATGCGCGCCGTCTGCATCACGTGAGACACCGGGGATGACTCAGATGACAGATGTGCCAGCAGAGCACCCCAGGCCTCTCCCGACGTGCGAGCGCGCCCCTGCGCTTCGACCACGGCCGTGAAATATGCGCCCGCAGAACTACCATCCGCAACACCCGCGTGTTCACCTACGCCAACAACGCCAACCGGGGTTTCGACGTCCTCAAACAGGATCGACCCCAGTCCCGCCGGCGCAACATCACCCGCGCCGGCGCGCACGCCAGCCCAGCCCCGTACCGCCCACGAGATGCGCGTGCGAACCCACAACGAAAGCGAGCTATCCAGCCCCACCGTGGGAATGTCCACGCGGACAACGAGACCCCAGCCTAGGCCAGCAATGAGTGCGCCGACGAAAAAGGACAGGACCGAGTGCCACATGAAAATCGTGACCGCAGCACACGTGCCAAACAGGGACAGGATCACCCATTCGGGGCGCTCCATACGATCAATGCGGAACAAGGATCGTGACTTCGTGTCCCCACCCAGCCACACGCGCCCCGCGCGCGCCTCAGACACCGCCACAGTCTTCTCACTCACGACAAGCTCCTCTCAGCAGCATCAGCAGCACCCGCCGCCGCATCCAACAACGGCGAGGAAACAGCACGAGACGCGCCCTGCACACCCCGGCCCGCTGCACCTAACACCGCGCCAGCCCCGCGCACACCCGCGCCGGCAGGACCACCGATCCCCCGCGCAACACCACGCAGCGTATCGCCATTGAGGCGGCCTCCAGACCCCTGGTCACCCCCAGGTGTCGGCGCTCCTGAACCACCAGCCCGAGGACCCTGGTCAAACCCGGCGCCCGTGCGAGGCGACCGCCGACCCGAACCACCAGAAGGCTCCCCAGGGCCAGGCTCCCCACCCGCGGACGCGCCGGCAGACACAACCGACCCTCCCGACGCTGCACCAGCCGAACGATGCGGGCGAACCGGCGAGAACCGGCGCATGCGATCCCCCAGGAACGCAGCCGCGCCACCCACAGCACCGCCCGCAACGCCTCCCGACAGGAAACCGCCACGCGAGAAGCCACCCGAGGCACCGCCGGCCACCGGAATAAACTTCGCCACCCACGCCGGCGAGACCGCGACCATCAGCACCGCAATCAACGATAACGCCACACGAAACAGCGTCTCCATCGGATTCTGACTCCAGCCATCGACCGTTGCCGAATACGCCGCCGACATCTTCATCGCCACCCACAAGAAGAACAAGATCACGGGCTTCGCAATCAGCGCGGAAAGGAAGAACGCACCAACGCGCTTCAATCGCTCACGCCCCTTCTCAGACGTGGCGAAACCCCACATAACACCGAGCGCAACAGCACTGAAATAGGCCGTGGCGAGCTGGGCTGCCAACGACAGCATCAGCATCACGCCCGCAATGAAGCACAGAACAAACACCAAGATGGCGCCCATCCAGCCCAACGGTGTCGAATCCGTCGTCATCGCCGTCGTCGGATTCAACAGCGAACCAGTCAGCGAATCCTGAGAGGCCCCCACCAAGGACGCCACACCATTACCAGCAGCATCCACCACCGTCGAGACTGTATAAGCAAGTGCCGGCGTAAACAACAAACCCGCCATACCAAGCAGCAAGGAAGCGCCCAGCCGCCCAAACGCCTCCGACGCCGGAAGATTACCTCGCCCCGCACGCGCAATCCCAACAACGAAATTACCCGCCAATAGCAACAGACCAACACCCGCCGCAGCCGCATACGTTGACCGGAACCAGTCAGCATCCGCTTCAAAATGAAAAGCAGAGTTCATTAGTTTGATAGCCTCGGAAATAGCGCCAACACCATCCTCTTTCAGCTGATTAACAAACTTCGCGACCTGACCTGACGGATTCGACACCGCCTCAACAACATTCTTATCAACACCAGCAGCGGCCAGAGTTCCGGAAGAAAACCAGCTAGAATTTTGCGCGGACTTATCTCCCCCATCGGCCTTAGTCCTCATAGAGGCAACCGCAGCGATGATTGTGGAATCAAGATTCCTACCAGATCCACGTGAATAGTTACCAACAAGAGCCTGAAGTAGGCCTTCACCACCCTGCCAGTCCGTAAAAGAGCGCTCATACGTTATACCCGCAGCAACTTTCTCAGCGAACGTCCGCTCTTCACAAAGCCAGTCCTCAGTAAGAGTTACGGATTCACTTTTATCGTTCGTTTGTAGACAAACGGCCCACCAATCGCCCCACATTTCAACAAATGCTTCTGGGGTTCCCTGCTCGGGCTTGTCCGAATAGGCTGCTGCGATCTGCGCTTTCTGCGCGTCAGAAAGCATGTCAGTAGTCAACGTTTCTGGCCATCCGTCAGGATGCGCTGCAAGTGCCGCAGACACGCACATAAAGCACACTCCGACAGCCACAAGGATTGCAGTGAATGCACGTGCAAACCCTCTGCGACCCACTCGTAACGTGTACTGAAGTTGCTCGTTCACGATGCTACACCCCACTGTCCATTCTTGTTCTGGAAGTAGTGGATGCCCTGGCCATTGAGAGTTAACTGACCAATGATGTCTCGACCGCCGTCAGTTGCGGGTCGCTTTAACAGCTCTGCGGCCTGCTCAGGGCTTTCCTTGAAAGTGGGCGGCTGTAAAAGCTGCTGATAGATTGTCTGGTCGCGCGCGTCGATAATGTGCACGAGACGCCACGTTCCATCGACGACTTGCAGTTGATAAGTGCGGTTGAGCCAGCCATAAAACCGATTCGGCAAGCCCTGTACATGTTCCGTGTCATCGAGGGGAGAAATGACGGTGATCACCGCTGTCTTATCCTTATCCGGCGCACACTTGATAACCTGAATGACGCCATCTTGAACACGCGGAGATGCAACCGGTACCACATCATCCACACCGGTTCCATAAAGCATCGTATGGAACGTTCCTTCCCCTACTGTCGCCTGAGATCCAAAAATGTCGAGCGCCCCAGGAGCGATAGAAATTTCATTCACAAAGCTCCTAAGTCCCTGCTGGTCGTTGGACAGCATCGCTTCTCGACGTTCGGTGTTTTGGAATACTTTTTGGCTCCATTCTGCGGCAGCTTGAATGGCGCCCACACACGTCGCTGGGTAACGTGTGCCTACTCCTTCGAAGCCGGGGGTGGCACTGGTTGCTGTTGCGCCGGTGCCCGCCACGACGTCGTCCATCGAGGTGTTCACCGGAGTTGTGGGCGTCGGCTTCGACGTTGGGGATGCAGGTTCTTCCAGGTCGGACTGCCTGCTAGTGAGCATGCCTACTAGCACACTAGCTAGCAAGACGACTAGGACAATAAGGATAATAAGGATGGCTTTCTTTTTCATAGCCTATTCCTGTTAGCTAAATAGGCCAGCAGCGGCACCGAATAGCGTTGCAGCGCCAGCAAGGCATGCGATAGCGATGAGCGGGACGAGGATCGACTTTGTTGCATCGTTCAGCGCTTCTGGATTGTGGCTCATGCGCTTAGCCCGACCGAAATTCACAATGCCCTTAATGAGAAATCCAGCGAGTACGAGCATTCCAGCACCCCAAACACCGCCAAGGATCCAGAGGCCTTTTTCACCCAGAAGACCCCATACGTCGAGGTTGGGGTTGGTCTTGTCGAAAGGGTTATCCACGAAGGGAAAAATGGTGGGGAACATGTTGCCTCCTAGTTGTTGATGGTTCGGTAGATGTCCATGATGGCTGCGCCCAGGCGGATGCCGGCGGCGCGGGTGGCATGCGTGAGGTCGCTGTAGCGCAGCGTGTCGCGCGCGTCGATATGAGCGTCATAGGGGACGGGAACCGTGTGCGCGCACACGGATTCGAGCCATACTTGCCCCATGTCTCCGATGTGCCCGGTGGGCACCAGGACGACGCGGCTCCCCCATTCCTCGCCCCACTTGGCTTCCAGGCGTCGCGCGAGCGCCAGGGTGGGAGCCAACGCGGCCTCGGAATAATCGGTGGGAATAACGACGACATCGGCGATGTCGAGTGCGTTGAGGAAATTCGGGGAAGCCAGGGAATTGCCCGTGTCGATGATCGTCTGGTCAAACCAATCGCGCAGGGTTCCCCACACGGCGGCGAACTCGGGCGCCGCGAGGTTTTCCGCCCCCTCACGGGAGGGCAAAACCGTGTAGGCTCCACCGTCTTGAATCACCATCGAGGAGGTGATCGTGGAGCGGGTGACCGCGCCGCGCTGCGCCGTATCGACCAGGCGCCCGACCGCCGACGTCGATGCCGGCACAACCCATCGACCACCGCCATTGTCATTCAGATCCCACACCACAGACTCACAGCGAGTGTTCGCGCGCAAGGTTGCATCGATAAGCATGGATATCGGAGTTTTCCCGACCCCACCTTTAGGCTGGGCAACCACGATAGCCCCGCAGTGCCCGAGGGGGACGGGGGCCTGGAGGCGGGCCAGATCGACACGCGCACGCCAGGCGGCTTCATCTTCCAGGCCCGCAGCGCGCCCGCCCGTCAGCGCGCGCAGGACGCGGGCACGCACATCGGTGCGCACACCACGATCAGGGATGCGCACACCCAGCGAGGACGGGACAGGAACCGCGGGCACGGGCTGAGGAATCTCCTCAGCCGCAGGTACGGTCACCTCGGGAGCCTGCTCTTCCACAGCGGGCACGGTCGGAGCAGGCGCAGGCTTGGGGATCGGGTTTCCGTCAGGGGCAGGCATCGCTGCCATGCGCCGCAGGCTATCACCGCCGTGGCGCCCTTGATAGCCACTGCCAGACCACAGGGGACTACTCATAGCCGCTCACCACCATCGGTTGCAGAAACGCTCACGACAGAGGTCGGAGCAGGGGCGGACGTGGGATGCGCGCGGTGCATGCCGCGAATAATCACGACGCCGGCGAGGGTAAGAGCGACGATCAGGACGATGATCGCCACGGGCACCAGCCAC
>ERZ773045.1320-NODE-1320-length-11146-cov-6.714994_pt1 | contig 11146 bp, 9 predicted proteins | sample MGYA00580635_ERZ773045 | MGnify/ENA primary metagenome ERZ773045 (study PRJEB29015, sample SAMEA2738115) | human oral metagenome | biome: human oral; feature: human-associated habitat; material: saliva | place: China | collected 2261 ...
CGGAAGTAAGAACTGTGCTAGGTAGATTCTTGTTTAGAGGTGATGATGTTCTTAAAATAGTAAGAGATCTTTCTGGTGGAGAAAAAGCTAGATTGCAACTTGCAAAGCTAATGTTAGAAAAGAATAATTTATTAATATTAGACGAACCGACTAACCACCTTGATATTACTAGTAAACAGGTATTAGAAGAAGCTCTTAAAAATTACGAAGGAACTATTGTATTTGTAAGTCACGATAGGTACTTTATTAATAAGATAGCTAACAAAGTATTAGATATCACTGATAATGGTCATAATATGTATTTAGGTAATTATGATTATTATCTAGAAAAAAGAGAACAAGAAAAAATAGCTCAACAATTAACGAATAAAACTGAGGAAGTTATTGTAGTGAAAGAAACTAATAATTACATATTAGATAAGGAAACTAAACGACGTGTAAGGAAATTAGAAAGAACTCGGGATGAGTTGATGGAAAAAATCGAAAGTTTGGAAGAAGAGATATCAGCTGTCAATAATGAACTTGCAAAAGAAGAAGTTTATACTGATATGATAAAAACACAAGAATTTAATGAGAAATTAAAACAATTAACTGCAGAAGTAGATGAATTAAATAATTCTTGGTTAGAAATTGAAGAGGAATTAGAAAGTATTAATGAGTAGTAAAATTAAAATAACAACATATGTTGATGCTGAAAAAATTCATGAAGATTCTCATGTAGGAGCACATATTGAAGAAGCTACAAGTGAGAAAATAACTTATAGTGATAAAAATAACAAAAAAATAGAGATTTTTATTGACAAAATAAAAGAAAGTGTTAGTATAGAGAAAGACAATTTAAAAACGCACATTGGATATAGCCGTAAAAGTAGTGATTATAACACTATTTATGGTAATGTGAAATTAGATACACAATTAGTTTCTATGGAAAAAAAATCAAGAAACAATCTAGTAATGTATGAAATTGTCTATAATATATTTTTTGATAGAAATGAAAAACAACAAAACAAATTAAAAATATTAATTAAAAAAAATTAGGAATAGAATTATTAGGAGGAACTTTTTGTGAAAAATAAAATAATAGAATTATTACAAAGTTCCTTGGCTAAGTTGGAGATAAGTGGAGTAGATATTTATGTAGAAACTCCAAAGAATAATGATAATGGAGATTTCTCTTCGAATATTGCTATGCAATTGACAAGAGTACTAAAGAAAAATCCAAGAGTTATTGCCGAGGAAATTATTAGTAATATACCTGAGGATGAATCAATAGAAAAAATCGAAATAGCAGGACCTGGATTTATTAACTTTTATGTTAAGAAATCAAGTTTAGGAAGTGTTATTAGCAAAATTTTAACTGATAATGAGAAATATGGAGAAAATAATGTAGGTCAAGGGAAGAAAGTTCTTTTAGAATATGTTTCAGCTAACCCTACAGGAACGCTTCATGTTGGACATGCTAGAAATGCAGCGTATTCTGATTCATTAGCTAGAATTATGAAAAAATCAGGATATGATTTATCTCGTGAATATTATATTAACGATGCAGGAAATCAAATTAATAACTTAGTTATTTCTGCTATTGTACGTTATAAACAAGCTTTGGGATTAGAAGCGGAACTCCCAGAAGATGCTTATCATGGTGAAGATATCAAAGTTCTTGGTCAAAAATTAAAAGATGAATTTGGAGATTCTCTATTAGAAAGAGAAGATTTAGAGAGTTTTATTCGTGACTATGCTGTAGCATATGAAATGGAAAATATTAAAAAAGACTTAGGTGATTTTGGATTAGAGTATGATGTTTACTTTAGTGAAAAATCACTATACGAAAATGGATTAGTAGATAAAGCCTTAGATTCACTAAGAGAACAAGGTTATGTTTATGAAAAAGACGGTGCTTTATGGTTAGAAACAACAGCTTTAGGTACAGGAGATGATAAAGACCGTGTTTTAATAAAAGCAGATGGATCATTAACTTATCTTACAAGTGACATAGCTTATCACAAAAATAAATTAGATCGTGGATTTGATTTATTATTAGATGTTCTTGGAGCTGACCACCATGGATATATCGCTAGACTTAAAGCTAGCATAGTTGCTATGGGATACAAAGCTGAACAATTAGAAGTGTTAATTATGCAAATGGTACAACTTTTAAATAATGGAGAAGTTGTAAAAATGAGTAAGAGAACAGGTAAAGCAATTACTTTACGTGATTTAATCGATGAAGTAGGAGCTGATGCTGCACGTTACTTCTTAGTTATGAGAAGTGCTGATAGTCATTTAGACTTTGACTTTGCAGTTGCAAAAGAACAATCAAGTGATAACCCACTTTACTATGTTCAATATGCACATGCTAGAATTTGTTCAATTTTACGCCAAGCAAGTGAACAAGGTGATTTCAATATTGAAAATTGCAACTATGAGTTACTAACTGATGAATATTCAGTTGAATTATTGAAAAACTTGGCATATTTCCCTGAAATAGTTGCTCAAGCTGCAACAAATTATGAACCACATAGAATTTGTAATTATTTACAAAATCTAGCAAGTTCGTTCCACAAGTTTTACAATAATAACAAAGTAATTACTGAAGATAAAGAACAAACTGAGAGTTATTTAGCTTTAATTACAGCAGTTAAAATAACTTTAAGAAATGCATTAGAATTAATTGGAGTATCTGCTCCAGAGAAAATGTAGATTAGGTAGAAAGGAATTAGGATTAGATGGTGAATTTGAAAGAATTAAGTACGGAAAAGATTAAGGAAATGTCATTAATAGACTTATGTTATGCTTATATGATTGAAGAAGGTATAGAAAGATTAAATATTTACGACTTTCTTGATTACATTAAACCATTAAGAAATGATGGAGATGAAGAATTCGTTACACAAGCTGCGTATTTCTACACAGACTTAAACTTAGATGGAAGATTCGTTTGTGTTGAAGATGGAAGTTGGAAACTTAGAGATAGTTTATTAGTTGAAGATATTAAAAACTTTGTAGAACCAAGTGTTCATAAGTTTGCAATTGAGGAAGATGAAGAAGAATTAGTTGAAGAAGAAACTGAAGATATCCATGATGAAGTTGATGAATTAATCGAAGATGAAGACATAGAAGAAAATGAAGATGTATATGACTTCGACAATGAAGGAATTGTTTCTAAATTTAATATCAAAAATGAGGATGAAGAATTCTAAGATAAAAAGCACCGTTAGGTGTTTTTTATTTTTTTATAATGAATTAGTGGTTGAAATCATCTAGTTTATTAACTAATATATATTTTTTATGGAAATAGTAAGTCTTTTCATTTGCTTATTTTTGATAATTAAGATATACTAGTAAAAGTCAATAAAAGATATAGTAATAATTGTAATACAGGTTTTAAGTTTTTTAAGTGTTAATATAATATCCCATTTATTTTATTTATTATCTTGGCAAGAATACGATTGATTATTGATAATAAAATAAATAAAAAGGAGATTGTAACTTATGAAACAAGGTACAGTAAAATGGTTTAACGAGGAAAAAGGATTTGGATTTATCGCAGTAGAAGGTGAAAAAGATGTATTCGTACACTTCTCAAGCATCCAAAAAGAAGGATTTAAAACTTTAAAAGAAGGCGATAAAGTTGAATTCTCAGTAGAAGAAGGTGCTCGTGGACCACAAGCAGCTAACGTAGTTGTTCTTTAATTTTCAGAAAATTAATTGTAAAAACCCTATTTTTAATAGGGTTTTTATTTTTTTCATTAATTTACATTTTATAATTCTATTTTGCAAATAATAAAATTATAATTTAGTAAGTTTTAGTAGGTTGATAGAAAAACAATAAAGATTATAAAAAAATATGTAATAAACCCTTTGTTTTAGCGGTATACATAAACTTTAAAATTTTGAAAAGTGTATTGAATCATGATTTTCAATGGTATATAATGAAAGCGTAATATTATAAATAAAAAGGGGGAAAACTTTATGGAACATAAAGAACAAATGAAGCATCCTAAAGGTTTGCTTTTGGCTAATATTACTACAGGGTTACAAAGTTTTTATGCATATGGGATTGTAGGATTTTTAATTCTATTCTTTATAGCTAGTCCTGCAGAAAACGGTCTTGGTTTAGAACGTGGTTTTGCGACAGAGTTATATGGTTATTATTCAGCAATTGGCTATATGATGTCGATTCTAGGAGGTTGGCTAGCTGATAAATATCTTGGGTTACAAAAATCTATCTTACTTGGTACGTTAATGAGTACGTTTGGTTATATTGCATTGTATTTCTCTACTACTGAGTTATGGACGGTTTTATTAAGTTTATCTATCTTACTTATTGCAGCTGGTATTGGTAAAGGTAATACTAGTGCATTAGTAGGGGCTTTATACGAACGTGACCAAGTAACTATGAAAGATGCCGCATATAGTATTTTCTATATGGCTATAAACATTGGTAGTTTGTTTGGACCTATTATTTTTGGATTAATTACTGATCAATGGTTTGCTAATATTGATAATAGTGGTAATATTTTATCTTATGGTTATCGTATTGGATTTATAGCGGCTGCTGTCTTATCATTTGTTCAATTTTTAATTTTCTTAGTGTTAGCACCATCATGGTTAAAAGATAAAGGTAAATATCCTACTGCAAGTAATAAAGTTAAATCAGTAGTAAACCATCCTATTACAAAAGTAGATAAAGATAGAATGAAAGCGATGGCAGTAATGTTTGTATTCTGTACTTTATTCTGGTCTGCATGGAACCAAACTCAAACTTCATTTGCGATATTAACTCAAAAAGCTGTAGATAGAAGTATATTTGGTTGGAATGTACCAACACCTTGGTTAATTTCATTTAATGGACTATTGTGCGTAATAATGGCTCCGATGTTTGGTTCTCTATGGGTGAAATTAAGTAAAACAGAAAAAGGTGATTTGCAAACAGGTACTAAGATGGGAGTAGGTATGTTATTCTCTGGTATTGCTTTTGCAGTAATGGTAATAGGTGTTAAAACAATTAATGGTACTATTGATAGTGGCTTAAAAATGAGTATTTCATATATTCTTATTGCTTACTTCCTTTTAACAGTAGGAGAGTTATTCCTATCACCAATTGGATTATCAATGTTTAATAAATTGGCACCAGCAAAATACGCATCTTTAGCAGTAGGTTTCTGGTATTTAACTACATCATTAGCTAATATTATTTCAGGGTACTTAGCTAAATTAACTGTAAAATTAACATTTACTCAAGTATTTACATCTATTGCAATTGCGGTTACTGTCTTTGGGGTAATATTGATTTTATTAAGAGATTACCTAACAAATCTAATGCATCTTGATAAATTGAAAGAAGAAGCTGAACAAATGGCAAAAGAAGCTGAAGCAGCACAAGAGTAACATAAAATGAGAGGTCATAATTTTTATGACCTCGTTTTATTAGCTTAGCTATAACTAGGACCCTTTGAAACTGTTTACTTTATTTTTAAATTAGGTTTCATGAGGTGAAAAAATTTTGCTATTTTCTTAAAAAAATGCTGACTAAAGTAAACTATTATGATAGAATATAGTTAAAAGAATATAAATAAAGGAGAACTTTATAATGGAAATTAAAAAAGTTAATACGGAAAAAGCACCGAAAGCTGTTGGACCATATGTTCAAGCAAATAAAGTAGGGGATTTAATCTTTTGTTCTGGTCAATTAGGTATTAATCCTGAAACTGGAAAAATTGTAGAAGGTGGAGTTTTAGAAGAAGCTAAACAAGTATTTAAAAATATTGAAGCAGTTTTAGAAGAAGCTGGAAGTTCTATGAATCATGTAGTAAAAACTTTAGTGTTATTAAAAGATATTTCTGACTTTGCAGAAGTTAATAAAATATATGCTGAACAATTCCAAGATGTATTACCAGCTAGATCTGCATTCCAAGCAGCAGCTTTACCTTTAGGGGCTAATATTGAAATCGAAGTAATCGCAGTGGAAAAATAATAAAATAAAAAATCAAGGTTAATCTAGTGATTAACCTTGATTTTTTGCGTTGTATCTTGCGATAGCTGCGTTTATTTCTTCATTTGAAAAGTTTGAAATATCACCTTTTAATTCATTTTCTACAATATTTCTACTTACGCTTCCTTCTTGAGTATAGCGTAAAGTATTATATGTTTCTGGTGCTTGTTGACCATAAATTTGTGGGTGAACTTGAGTATTAGGTGTTGAAGATTTTTTAGACTGTGATGATTTTTGTGTTTTAGTTTCTTTTGATTTTTCTTTTGATTTTTCTTTTTCTTCTTTATCAGATTCAGAATCATTTGATTTTTGATCATTGCTGTTCGTGTCATCTGTTTTTTCAGTATTAGAAGATTTTTCGTCGTTATCTTTATTTCCTAATAATTTCTTTTTAATACTGTCGTAGTTAAAATGGTACTTTTCAACGATATTTTTTAGTAAAGTATCGTAGTCTTCAGCATAAATATCTAATTCATTTATTTCTTCTACAGCTTTTTTATAGTTACTAATTTCAGTGTTAAACCAGTTAGTTGCTTTACCGAAAGTTTTAGTAGTATCTAATTGTTTAGCTTTATCTAAGTGATTTTCTGCAGAATCAATATCTGCATTTTTTAAAGATTCATCAATACTTTTTAGTTCAGTAGCTGTTTCTATTTCATTTTCTACATTAGATAGAACACTTTTTGCTTTTTCAGTTGTTAAAGATTCTAAACCTTTTAAACCAGCACCGAAATCATGATCGTCATTAATTAATGATACATATTTTGAGTGTTCGTTTTTTATTTTTTCGCTACCTGAATGCATGTAAAAATAGGTTCCACCAACTATCAATACAATCGTTATTATTGGTAGTAGTAGTGAAAAGAATTTTTTCATTAAGGGTTCTCCTTTCATAAAGACATCACCCAACTATTTTATACTGATTATTATAAAAAATCAAGATTAAAGATTGAATGTAAATAAATAAAGTAGAAATTTGGTTCCGTTTTCTTGTCAATGTTTATGCATTTCTATTCTTGACAAGAAAGTTAGTTTAGTGTAATATAGTTAAATAATAGTGACAGAATGTAATAGTAAAAAGAATTTTACTTTATGTTTTAATAAGAGAGAGTCTTATCCATGGGCTGGAAGATAGGGTATTAATGATTAAAGTAAGGAACACTTTTTATAAAATTAAATAATTGTAAATTAAGGTATCAGTATTCTGATATGAATTAGGGTGGCACCACGAAATTACTTATCGTCCCATGTAGCGTTTGCTATGTGGGGCGTTTTTAATTTTTTATTTGGAAATTTAGATTAGAAAGTAGTTAGTAAGATTTAGGAAGGAGATTATTTATGGTAATAACAATGCCGAGAGGTACACAAGATATTTTGCCTGAAGAAAGTAAAAAATGGCAATACATTGAAGAAAAGTTAAGAAAAATTAGTGATTCATTTTGTTACGAAGAAATTAGAACTCCAATGTTTGAGTCAACAGAACTTTTCAGTAGAGGTGTAGGGGATACAACAGATATAGTTCAAAAAGAAATGTATACTTTTATGGATAAAGGGAATCGTTCGATTACTTTAAGACCAGAGGGGACAGCAGGAACAGTACGTTCTTATATTGAGAATAAATTATTCGCTAAAACTATTCAACCTCAAAAACTTTATTATGTGGGACCAATGTTTAGATACGAAAGAAAACAAAAAGGTCGTTATCGTCAATTCGTTCAATATGGAGTAGAGGTAATTGGTGAAGAAAGTCCAAAAATCGATGCAGAAGTAATTAGCTTAGCATATAATATTTATAAATCTTTTGGAATCGAAAATATTAAAGTTAGTATCAATTCTTTAGGGAATCCTGAAGAAAGACAAGCGTATAATGAAGCGTTAGTTAAACATTTTGAACCAAGAATTAACGAGTTTTGTGAAGATTGCAATAATAGACTTTATAAAAACCCAATGAGAATTCTAGATTGTAAAGTTGATGCAGAGCATGAACTTATTAAAAATGCTCCTAAGTTATTAGAGTACCTTGGAGAAGAATCAAAACAATATTTTGCAGAAGTACTAAGACACTTAGATGCTTTAGGTGTTAAGTATGAAGTTGATCACAATTTAGTTCGTGGTTTAGACTATTATACGCATACTGCATTTGAAATTATGATTGATAATCCAGAAGTGGAACTTAAAACACTTTGTGGTGGTGGACGTTATAATGGATTAATAAAACTTTTAGATGGTCCAGAAGATAAAAAAGGAATTGGATTTGCGTTAAGTATTGAGCGTTTATTACTAGCTTTAGAAAGTGAAAATATAGAATTACCTATCGATGACACAATAGATGCTTTCGTTGTAGCCATGGGTGAAAAAGCCGGAGATGCTGGTGTTAAACTTACTAATGATTTACGTTTAGCTGGTTATAAAGTTCAAAGTGATTATTTTGATAAAAAAATGAAAGCTCAAATGAAGTTAGCAGATAGATATAATGCTAAATTCTCTATAATAATTGGTGATAGTGAACTGGAAAATGGTCAGTATGTTGTTAAAGATATGAAAACTTACGACCAAGAGAATGTTGAATTTGACAATATAGTTAAGTATTTAGAAGAGAAACTGAAAGGAGAAAAATAATGAGTGCATACGGAAGAACAGAATATGCAGGCCATATAGATGAGAAATATATAGGAAAAAGAGTTACAGTAAAAGGTTGGGTAAGTAAAAGACGTGATTTAGGAAACCTAATTTTTATTGATGTTAGAGATAGAATGGGAATAGTTCAATGTGTATTCTCAGGTGAGAAAAATAACGAAACACATGAATTAGCTAGTACTCTTAGAAATGAATTTGTTGTTTCTATAGAAGGAGAAGTAGTAGCAAGAAATGAAAATAATGTAAATGATAAAATTCCATCAGGTAAAGTAGAAATTATTGCTGATAAATTAGAAATATTATCAAAAGCTAAAACTTTACCATTCGTATTAGATGATGCTAGTTTATCAAGTGAGGAATTACGCCTGAAATATCGTTATTTAGATTTAAGAAGAACAGAATTAGCTGAAGTACTACAATTACGTTCAAAAATTACAAAAGCAACACGTGATTATTTAGATAGCAATATGTTTGTTGATGTTGAAACTCCAATTTTAACAAAATCAACACCTGAAGGAGCACGTGACTACTTAGTACCAAGTAGAGTACACCCAGGAGAATTTTATGCATTACCTCAATCTCCACAATTATTTAAACAATTATTAATGGTTGCTGGTTTTGATAGATATTACCAAGTTGCTCGTTGTTTCCGTGATGAAGACTTACGTGCTGACAGACAACCAGATTTTACTCAAATTGATATGGAAATGAGCTTTATGTCTCAGGAAGAAATACTTACTATGATCGAAGGATTAATTGCTCATGTAATGAAAGAAGTAAAAGGTATTGATGTTGTCTTACCATTCCCTAGATTAGATTATGAAGAAGCGATGGAAAGATTTGGTAGTGATAAACCAGATACTCGTTTCGACATGGAATTAAAAGATGTTAGTGATTTAGTTAAAAACTTAGACTTCAAAGTTTTCTCTAATGCGGTAGAACAAGGTGGAGCAGTTAAATGTATCGTTGCTAAAGGATGTGCGGATAAATATTCTCGTAAAGATATCGATGCTTTAGGCAAATATGTAGCTAACTATGGAGCTAAAGGTTTAGCGTGGGTTAAAGTTACAGAAGAAGGATTAAACGGAGCTATTGCTAAATTCTTTACAGATGAAGTAGCACAAGAGTTAGTTACTCGTGTAGATGCTGAAGTAGGAGATATTATTCTATTTGCAGCCGATACTAAAAAAGTATGTTATGCTTCATTAGGAGCACTACGTCAAAAATTAGCTGCTGATTTAGACTTAATTGATAAAGATAAGTACAACTACCTATGGGTAGTAAACTGGCCATTATTAGAATATGATGAAGAAAAAGGAAGATATAGTGCAGCTCACCACCCATTTACTATGCCAAAAGAAGAAGATGTAGAATTATTAGAAACTGCACCTGAAAAAGCATATGCTCAAGCGTATGATATAGTATTAAATGGTTATGAATTAGGTGGAGGAAGTATCCGTATTTATGATAAAGAAATCCAATCTTCTATGTTTAAAGCTTTAGGATTCACAGAAGAACAAGCACAAGAACAATTTGGTTTCTTATTAGATGCATTTGAATATGGAGTTCCACCACACGGAGGATGTGCATTAGGATTAGATAGATTCGTAATGTTATTAGCTGGACGTGATAATTTACGTGACACTATTGCATTCCCTAAAACTGCAAATGCAGCAGATCCAATGACTCAAGCTCCATCACCAGTAGATTTAGAGCAGTTATTAGAATTAAATATTTCATTACTAAGAAAATAAATCAAATAGTGATAAAATACATATCTGAGGAAGAGTTAATCTCTTCCTCAGATTTTTTTAAAAATTGTATTGACATAAAGTAAAACAGATGATAGAATAGTAAAAGTCTTCTTAAGAAGAAGACGAACAATCAAACATTTCAAAATATTAAATGTTAAGAAATTATAAAAAAGTTCTTGACAAAATATAAAAGAAATGATAAACTTATAAAAGTCTTGAAGAAAGACAAAATCAATTATTTCAACGAAGTAAACGGTTAAAAAGTTTTTAAAAAATATAAAAAAACCACACGATTTTGGTCGTGTGGTTTTTGTTTTAGAATTGAATATTCAACAACTCTAACATTTCGTGATAAGCTTTTTCAATTCGTTGACGAGTGGTTTCGTCAACAGTATTTGCGTATTTTGCACCTGGTAAATAATCTTCTGCTAGGAATACTTGGTAATCGTATGCTTGATAGCCTTGGAATGTACGATTAATTGGAGTACGAGAAACCCATGTTGGATGCGCTTGTACGCTTGTTAAACTAGTTTGAGTTCCTTCTTTTTGAATGGTGATATCCATAATGACACCACGTTCAGTCCAAATTTTATCTAATGTTTCAATTCTTTGGTTAGATAATAAGTTTCCCATAGAATAAATGATGAATTTCTTTTGACCATCTTTTTCAATGGTTTCTGTTGGTTCAGCAACGTGAGGATGTCCTCCAAATACAACATCTGCTCCCCATTCAATCATTTTATGGTAAGTTTCTACTTGA
>ERZ773045.1322-NODE-1322-length-11128-cov-3.651224_pt1 | contig 11128 bp, 22 predicted proteins | sample MGYA00580635_ERZ773045 | MGnify/ENA primary metagenome ERZ773045 (study PRJEB29015, sample SAMEA2738115) | human oral metagenome | biome: human oral; feature: human-associated habitat; material: saliva | place: China | collected 2261 ...
AACGGACTCAATTAAATTATATTTTTCTTTTAGTGATTTTTCACCAACTTTAGCCTCTGCTTCTGGTTTATAATCAATTCTTAACATGTGGGTTTCGTCTAAATACATCATAGAAATAATTGTATTATCTTCGCCGAATTTAGAACCGTAAACTCTTAACTTGTATCCGTTATAAGTTCCCTCTTCAGTTTCTACATTCTGGAGATATTTATTCCATGCCTCATACTGTGCTTGAAGTGTGCCCTTTTTTAAATCTTTCTTATCCATAGTTATGGTCGATACTTCAAAAATATCGTCACGTACTTGCAAAGGTTTTGACATGTCTGCCATACCGGTTGTGATTTTGGAAATATGAAAGTTGACTAACTCTTCTAGTGTATGCTTATCAAGAGTAATTTTTCTTTCGTTTTCTAATTCAGGATTTGTTACTATATAATTCACAAATTTTTTATTTTCCACAGTCGTTGCGGTTGTATAGTAGGAATGTGGATATTTCACTTCAACATCATAGTCAAAACCTTCAATACCCTTAACTCCATGAACACCATCTTCGGTAGCATTTAACTTAATGGTGTCATATTTATCTTGTTTTAGTAACCGAACGTCTGGCACTTGTTTCTTTTCTGTTTCTTGTGTTTGTTCGTGTGGAATGGTTGTGCCCTGTTCTTTGAAAGCACACCCAACCAACATTAGTATCGACAATGCAGATAATAGTAATTTTTTCACTTATTATTCACCTACTTCTTAATTGTTACTAATTCGTCAAGTAACTCAACTACTCGCTTGTGAGCATCTTCCTTAGACATGTCCTTTGTGTTCTGATATTTATTAAAATACGTGAGGTATAACTTGTTTCTAGTATCTAAATATAAGTAGCCTTCAACATATCCACCATCATCCGTATCTACCTTGTTAGTATACAAAGTATAACCCTTATAATCACTCTTAACTAGATTCTCTTTCTTATCAAAATCTAGGTAATAAGAGTCTACTTCTTCAGGAGTAGTACCATGTTCTGTATTTTTGAAATGCTTAGGCATGAAACTTGCTGTAAAGGTTAACTTATCATAAGAATAGGTGTCGTGGTCTTTCTCAAAACCTGTTGCAATTACCTTACCAACATAGTCATTATTGATTTCATCAGTGGACTTCTTGTATTCCTCATCCCAATAGTGGTCCCTCTCTTCTACTTCTTTATTTAAACGGTACTTATCTGAAATATGTCCGTTCTTATCTACTACGATTGCCCTTACAGTATAGTTGGTTGGTAATTTAATTGACACGTCATAGTCAAAATGTTGTACATTCGGTCCAACTGGTTCTCCATCATCACCCATAATACGATTACCATTCTCATCGACCATTCTTCCATCATATTCTGCTCCAGATGCTCTTATCTTAAATTCCTCAAGTTTCTTTTGTGAAAGAATATCGAATCTTGAAGTGTCTTTTTCTTTTTGTTTTGGTGCTTCTGTTGTCTGTTCTGTTGTAGTCTGTTCATTTTCTTGTTTAGGTTCTTTAGGTCCACAGCCAACTAACCCAGATAACATTACTACAGCACATAATCCTGTCAATAATCTCTTGTTCATTTTATCTCCTATTTCTTCTTAATTGTAACCAACTCGTCTAGAACCTTTGTTGCTAACTTAACAAGTTCTTCCTTGTTTAAGTTTTTAATATTCTCTGACATCTTATCTTCAGGTTCATACTTTACCCATAAACATGTATGCTCATCTAAATATAAGAACATATGAACACCTGTTTGTACCCCATCTACAGTCTTAACTGGCACAACCTTTAGTTTATATCCTTTGTAGTCTAACTCTGAAACAGTAGTTTTCTTAGAGTCAAGTAGGAAATTATTTTTAGTATCACTTTCCTCGTAATTCTCTGTTGAGTATGTTAAGGATACCATGAGTGTATCTTCTAAATCAATATTACTTTTTTCTTTACGCATTCCTGCTTGAATTTTCCAAACATGTTCGTTATTTTCAATATCTTCTAACGACATGCGGTCCTCTTCTCTTAATTTGTTATCTGGTTCTGCTTGTTCTCTTGTGTCATTCCAACGAACAGCCTCTTTTACATCATTCTCTCTAATAGATGTAGCATATACTTGGTAGTTTGTTGGAATTTTAATAGAGATGTCATAATCTCCTGAATCCATACGTGCTTTCGTTGCACCATAGCCTTTTCCCATACCACGCAGATGGAAAGTTTCGTAGTTATCTTGGTGGAAGATGTAATAATCCTCTGACTTATTACCATAAATTGATTTTTGTTCTGCTGTTTCTTTTGTTGTTTCAGTGGTATTTTCTTTGTTTTCAGATACTACTTTTTCTTGTTTGGCACAACCTACAATTGGTAATGCTAACAATGATACTAAACCTAATTTAATTAGTTTATTCATTAAAATCTCCCTATCTTAATTATTAAATTCCCATCATCATCTATTCCAGTTGATTGAAGTTTGTTAAAACATCCAAACTCATCCTCATCATAAGCAACATAAAATTCTTCTTCTTTGTCATCATCGTGAACAAGTACAATAGAAGAAATATCTCTACCATTATATAATCGTTTAAAATTGGTAGTGAACTCACCTACACCAAACTCTTGATGAGGTAAATCTGCATTTTTAGAGAGAATAAGACATATATTTTCTGCTACATTCATCTCCAATAATCCAACTCGCTTAGAATATTGATACGTTTTATACACCTTGCACATTACAAGATTAACAACGTTCTCCCATGACACCTTAATCACATCACAATTCTCTAATACAATTTGTAGTTCTTTCATCACTTCAATCTCCTCACATACTCTATATCACGAAAAAGCCACAGAACAGCGTGGCATATCATTAAAACTTCTTGAACCTGCTACTATTATCACTGACATGAGTTCTTTCCTATTTTAATGATTAAACTACCATAAGAATCTATCTCCGTTGACTGGAGTAAATTACAAAATCCATTACGCTCATCTTGATTGTATAAAACGGAAAATTTCTCTTCCTTACCATCATCATAAACAATAGTAAGTGAGACAATATCTCTACAATCTATTAAACGCTTGAAAACTGTTGTTTCTTTACCTGTATCAAAGTCTTTATGTGGTAAATTGCCCCTTTTAAGGATGTCTAAGACAACATTATTTGCTACAGCCTGTTCTAATATAAAATCACCTGCAAACTGATATGACTTATTTACATCAGTCATTTTAAGACAAATAACATTTTTCCAATCAACTGTAATTGTATCATAAGTATTCAAGTGTATTTCTAATTCTTTAATCATTCCGGTCTCCTTATGCTATTTATATATCAAGAAAAGCCACTACTCTGTGGCTCTATTCATGGCAACCATCATTGCTCTTACTAAATCTTTATGATATGTGGTTGCAAACAAAATCTCAACGATTAACTCTGCACCTGTAGGGCAGAAAAATGTATTGTCTATATTAACTACTTCTACACCTTTAGTGTAAAGTACATGTAGTCTATCCTTCTCGTATGTCATATGAACTAAGTCGTTCGTATCAATCTCATATGTGGTGAAATGATAAACACCGTCTTTAAGCGTGTATTCTTTAATACCAAGCATGGTCAAGATTTCTTCTACAGGCTTATTGTTATTTTCATTTGCAAATTCAAAGATGTTATTACGTAACTTTTTCTCTAATGCTAACAATTCTTCTCTCATATTATTAACCTTCTACAAACATTGCAATACAACGTTTTAGTGTCTCTACTAAATTTTGTTTATCTTTAGTGTTAAATGTGATTTTAATGAATCCTTTGTGGATTTCCCAATTGGTTGCAAATTCACTTATACGGTTTACACTCCAATTGTCGAACGTAATACTATAATCATCAAACGGTGTAGTGAATACTACAATTACCTTATCATCATCACAACTAATATCAACCCAAAAAGTGTCATAATCGAGTGATGTGTATTCACCATCATTTTCAATATCTTCAGGAGTTAATCCGTTCTTTGTTAGATATTCAATAATACCATTAATCTGTGATGTACTCATATTATTTCCCACACGTTTTCAAGTAATTACGAACACTCGTAGTCTTATGTACTGTAAATGTTGAATTTTTTGGCTTACGAGATTTAACAAATTTTACTGGCACACTGTCTAAAAAGTCTAGTGTTTCTTTAATATTTACTTTCATGTTTACTTTTCCTCTTTCTTTACAAGATTCTCTACAATACCTTTCACACATAATAGAATTGTGAAAAATGCTACTGTTTTGTCTAATGGTGAACTACCCCAACTAAATAATTCCCATACAGATAACCCTAAAACAAACGTGTAAAACATTACTGCCAATATCTTTTTGCTAATCATTTCTCTTATTCTCCTTATTTATATAATGTTGAGGTTGCGACCAACTCAAAGGGTGTCTGCACAACCCCAACTTCACCTTCTTTGGTTTCTGAAATTGCTTTGATTAAATCTTGTGAATATCGATTTTCTAATTCTTCAAACATAATTAGTCTTCCCACTCCACATAAAGATTGCTTAACTCTTCTGCCAATCTTTCTATCAGTTCTCTCTTTTCTTTTAAATACTTAGCACTTTTATTACCAGTATTCAATTCTTTAATGAACTGTTTTAAGAGTTTGTTAAGTTCAGTAGAATTTTCACAATCAAACTTACTGCCTAAATTCTTCCATTGTTTAAACTTAATACCAAAACCTTTACCACTACAGCCATGAACAATGCAAGGATAATAGTATTGGTTATAAGGTTTTTCAATATTTACAGGAACAATCGAGATACAATCTTCTGTATATTTTGAGGAGTAGTAATGTTCATTCACTACTTTATATCCATACTCGTTGAATACTTTATTCCAATGTTTGAAAATCGGTAATGCTAAATCAAACTTACTACCAACCACGTATCAATTTCTCCTTATCGGTTACCATCTGTCAATACTGTATTCAACACTTCTAGTCATAGATAAACCATCACGAAGTTTATTTGACGAGTCATAGTACATTGTTACCACAGCAGTAATACCCATATACTTCTTAGCATCTTCTTCTGTTAGTTCACCTACATATACTCTACCAAAATCTTCATTAAATTTTTCGATAGATAATGTTATAGAACTACAATATGGTTCTCCATCAGTATATGTGTAATCCTCGTCTGTTCGTTGTTCAAATGCAGGACTCTTCTGAATTAATTTTGTTTCAATCTTAACTTTATTAGTCTGCACATATGAAACACCACCTACATTAATAGTGTCTCCCTTAGCCATGATGTACTTAAAATAGATATACCCATCTTTGTAATAAAGTTCTCGTAGGTTTGCTTTATTATCTGTTCCATATATTTCTCTCTTATCAGACACATTTGTATCAGAAACAAACTTTACATTATCAGTTACAGTCACACAGTTCCCATCTCTCTTGATTTCCTGTGTACCATAATCAGTTTCTTTTACTTCTGTGTAGTGAGTTTGTTTGTACACTAGGTTAGCAGTAGAAAAAATAATTGCAATCAATAATGCTAATACACTAAATCTTTTCATTTTTAATTTCCTCTCTAATATTTTACTTGTTTATCTGTAATAATGTCAGTGATAGAATAGAACTCACCCTCTACTAACTGGTCCATTAAATATTGTGTTTCAGAATCTTTGTCTATTTCTGCAACTATTAATGCACAATCAAAATCTTTATCATACAAGAATATATTACCGTCTTTTAATGCTACGTAATATCTATTTCTCTCGTCTAATAATGAATACAACTCTTGTTTAATTGCAATAGGACAATCAATAACGCCCACCGGAATTAAGTAATTCTTCTTTAGCATCTTCTTTCCAATATACTTCTGTGGTGAAGGCATTATATGTTTAGCAACATTAATGCACTTAATAGCAAAGTCCTCACTAATATAGTCAGACTGTGTGGCAAAAGTTAATACAAGAAGTATAAACAATAGTGGAATAGATGTAATAACAAATAAAGCACAACCAGATAAATACTCAAGCATAAAGTTCCATCCTAACCATTTATAGATAGCAAAGTGTCTTGATTTCTTACTATCCTCAATTAGTTTAGCCTTACGTTCATTTATTTGTTGTCTTTTCTTCTCTTCCTCTAATAATGCATCAACCTCTTGGTCAATTTTGACACATCTATCATAAGGTAATTGAAATTCTTTCTTGTACATAGATTATTGTTCCTCCTCACACCATGCCTTAGATACCATCTCCTGAAATGAATCGAAATTCATATTCTTGAAGTACGTATCTAAGAGGTCGTACTGTCTTTTGCTTGTCTCCACTTGAACTTGGTAGTTATGTTCTGCAATTTTTAACAGGTCAATTAACTCATCCTTAGTTAATTTCTTTAGTGTTAAATCCGATGGGAACTTTCTTCCAATACATGAAATCACCATATTAAATCTCCTTTAAAGTTAGTTTAACATTAAAACCAGTACTTGTCAATAGTTAGTACTGGGTAATGTAACATTTAATGCCTTCTTTTAGCACTGGTCGTTGATATATTCTCATTGGATTCTTTGAATGTAACAAGCCACACTCATCCAGCTTGTTTACTAAGTTATAGGTTTGAAAAATCTTTCCAAAATGACACATAAGATTAACTTTAGAAGCAACCGTTGTCTTGATGTCAATATTAATAACATCCTTCGGTTCATCAGCAGTCTTTTCCTCTCTACTAATGAAAATATTTGTAAAGTCAAGAAGTGGATTAATATATGTGTGTTCGAAGATATAATTATCAAAATCATATTTCTCAACAAGTTTTGTTGGATACTGTTCTATTTCTCTAACTAATACATCTTCCATCAATTTAAAGATTCCTTCAAACGGTACTTCAACTTCTTCACACTCTGGGAAGCGGTCTATACCTGCAAGTTTAGCTACCCCATTAAAGAACGTAGTATCCCAAAAGTCATTGCCAAATATTTGAGTTATTAATAGCTCTTTATCACCATCTTTAAACGTCAAATATGTTCTAATAGCCATTCTTCTCTCCCTTAAATGCTTTATCTGTCAAAATATCTACAATTCTGTACATCTTATCATTTTCTAGTTGAGCAACAAAGTACTTGTATGGTTCTGTTTGATATACGAAATCCTCATAATACATTAATTTTTTATTAACATACTTCTTTGTGCCATCCTCTTTGAAGTATCTTAAAGTCTGGGCATTTCTGTTATATGACAGGAATAAGTATCCAGTTTCAAGTTTGTAATATAGTTCTCTTTTAACTTCAATAGGACAATCAACAACATCTTTTAAAATCTCGTAGCCAGTACCTAATGTTTTCTCTTTTAATCTATCGAATCTATTAGGTCTAACAAATATTTCATCACAAATGGAAAATGATATTATGATTGATGGAAGTAGTAATAATAAGAATAGTGCCCCACCCATCGCTAAGTTCGGTTGTTGATGAGTAACAACTGAAACAATTATTGCTATTAATAGCACAATAGCTATATCTGTTAACAACATAAAGATAAGTGAAACGGGAACAATCATAAGAGGATGTGAAACAATCCAACTACGAATAGTTCCATCACTTATAAAGTCATCTAATTCTTTAAGAGATTGTTTTAGTGTTACACCATTAAAACTTTCAATAACCTTTGTCTTTTCTACATTGGTGTCTAACATTGATTCTTCTTGTGCTAGTTTTTCTTTTCGACTGTATGAAATAGTATAATTGTCCATAACAATACCTCCAGTTTTTAGTTTTAGTACCCACATCGAGATTCGAACTCGAATACAACAATTTAGGAAATTGTGGCACTATCCTTTATGCTATATGGGCATGTGTTAGGGAAAGTATCCCCATTAAGAGAATATCATAACATCCCTATTTTGTCAATAATTAATTAGGTAACACTTCTCCAGTTTTTAAATCAATAACTCTTTGGTTTCTTGAACCACAATACTTCAATGATAAATCCTTTTCTTCTTCTATAAACGGACCACACACAAGAACATCACAATAAGCAATAATATTCTTTCTCCAATCCTGTAGGATATTCTCTATCTCATCACCAGACCAAATCCAAATATCTTTATCTGGATATTCTTCTTTAAATCTCTGTACTAAATGTAGTAAAGGTTTATAGTTCTGAATAGATAGAGGTTCTCCTCCTAATAAAGAAAGACCTTTAATATAAGACCTACCACATAATGAAATAATCTTATCTTCCGTTTCTTGAGTATATTCCTTACCACCATCATAACTCCATGTCTGTTTTTGAAAGCAGCCACCACAGCGTATATTACAACCTTGAGTGTATAATGATACTCTGATACCATCTCCATCACTGATGTCAAATTCTCTTAACTGTGCAAATCTCATATTTTAATCCTTTCTAATCGTATTAATATTTTCCAACTTACATCTTATCATGTGAACTCGAAAATGTCAATAAAAAAGAGTGATTATATCTCACTCGGTATTCCGGTTCGTTCGATAGTGCCAGTTTCATGTTAAAGTACTTATATAATACTTTTAACATAGTCATTCATTGTATAGACTTTATTTTACTACCATTTTAACATTCAACTGCACAGTTATTATTTTTATTATTCAATTGTTAAGAACAGTCTTATCCTTAAATCTTTTACTTAACTATAACTTATATAATTATCTTATTTATCAATTTAACCATTCTTATCAATCGTTCATGTTTCATGACCTTACGGTAAAACATTCACTTAACTACAAACTCTAAACATCAACCACTGAAACGGAGAGGTGAATTGGGAACAACTACTGATTAAGAAATCTATTTTATCCCTATCCGAACAATAGAGATACTAGACTTCTTAAAGAATGACACTGAAACGTGTGAGTTTGAACGGTGTACATTTCTTCATAAGAGTTGCATTAATCTTTAGGGAACTACCCTAACATATTTCTCCTACATTCCGTGCCCAGCAGGATTTTAACACCTTATGAAAGTGTGAAATATGAGATTTTACATAAGTTCTCGTAATACACTTATGCGAAAGTTGTGAACTTTTACTTAACACGGCTACCAAATGGGAACTTCTGTTCCTCGCCTATTGACCTTTTTTGATGTGGGTTTTCAGTGATTGACTTTACTGCACTGAATGTCCAGGGGAAGGTTAAATGCAACTAAACCTTCTTACCACGAGCCTTATCTTTACCAACGTAGGATGGCTAATCTATGCATTCGCTCTATTTTATAATATACTGTAGGCGAAGAATGTCTTACTTATAAGTAAGAGTAACATGATGTGCGCACCTCTCATGTTTACAGTGTTATTCAATTTTAGAATGTAGTTTTATAGGCACCCAACCTATGTACTTGCAATCACTATAATTATACTACATACAACACTTCTTGTCAATATATTGCATTACTGACTATATTGTATAGCAATATAGTGTGTATAACAACATAGTATGTATTGCAACATAGCATGTATTACAATGTACTACACTTTGTAATATCGACAACTTGATTTAAGGCTGTTTTTAGGCGTTTTGAGAGCGGTTCAATTTTAACTGAGTTGGTAATCATTTAAAGTATAAACAAGTCTATTTCCTACACAAAACAACGCCATACAGAAAAGAAAAAGAGGACTAACCAAAGTCCTCACAGTTCTTTACAATTCCAACCCAACTACTTGTTAAGTTTTGCTGAAATTTCACATAGTTCTGCAAATAATAATAAGAATACACCCACCATAAGAACAGCTCCACCCATTTCAGCTACAACCTGCATAAATCCAAATAGTGTTAGTACAATCGCTACAAGTGCAATCGCACCTCTAAACTTTTCAAGAATCTTTAACATATTTTCTCCTTTTAGCAATCTTCTACTTCTAAAATTTCGTAATCGACTGAACTATCATCTAGCCCATAAATCTTAATGCACTCTTCCAATGATGGAACAATGCAGTGTTGTGTTCGCCACTCCCAGTTTGAATATGAATCCCTATATCTAAAAGTTATTTTCTTCATACCTTCTCCATTAGTCAAACTTGGTGAACTTACAGTCATAATATGTGTTGATTGAAGCATACTCATTATTCTCCTCATCAAAAGCGAAATCCTGCCCAGAAAAACCCTCTCCAAGCCCATCTGAGTTTTGAGTATCTACCCAATCACTAATAATCTCTAATTCTTTATCTGATAATTCTTCATTTGCTGTTAGCACAATATATCCTATCCAACTATCCACAAGTCGCCATGAGATATTAACAATCTTATCTTTAAATTGACTGACATCTGTTTCATCTAATAGGATTTCTGTCATATCAGCATCTTCTAAGTATTTCTTAGCCTCATCATAGTCATTTATCTTGCTAGATAGTGTAAAGCCAATGTAATATTTAAACATTCTTAGTTCCTTTCTAACAAAAAGAGAGTTAGGTTATCTAACTCATCTTCCCATATGTAATGTAGTAAGTATCCTCATCAATTCCGTATTCGGCCTTTAACCAGTCCTTAATATACTTATCTACATCAACATTTTCTGGTACATATAATTCCCATTGGTAATTTAAGTTCTTTCCTGCGACATTGATTACATACATAGAACTAACCCCTCACGAATGTTGGAATTTCTACTTCCAACTCTTCTGTTTCGTCATTCTCAAAATCTGTTACAACACATGTTTCAGTGTTTTCAAATACTGGAATCTCAAATTCAACAATCTTTTCCTGTGTACCAACTTCAATCATGAATATATCCTCCTGAATTACACCTCAATGTTATCACACATTAAGAAGTATGTCAATGGTTATTTAATACTTTTTTCTTACCTTTGACATCTTCAACAATCATACTTGCTTGTGTGTACGTGTGAATTTCCTTATCCAACATTTCATCATAAATGTTGTCAAGAACAATGTCAGAGATTTCCTTGTTACCAATCTTATTTGCTAATTCTAAAATCTGGTTATACTCATTAAAATGCTTTTCCATGTTAGTTATCCTCTGAGGCTATCATACCACATTATCATCATACTGTCAAATTTAACCAACAAATGACAACCAAAGGAATTTAGCCCAATTAATAACCCAAACCACAATATCTTGAAGTGGTGGGAGTGTAATACCAAATAA
>ERZ773045.1323-NODE-1323-length-11120-cov-5.560416_pt1 | contig 11120 bp, 9 predicted proteins | sample MGYA00580635_ERZ773045 | MGnify/ENA primary metagenome ERZ773045 (study PRJEB29015, sample SAMEA2738115) | human oral metagenome | biome: human oral; feature: human-associated habitat; material: saliva | place: China | collected 2261 ...
GCCTAAATAAGTAAAAGAATCGGTGGATTTGCCTGATTTTGTCAAAGAATCGGTGCCTCAAATACAGATTCTTTGCACTTTTCAGGCTCGCAATCCAGAACTCCAGCAAGCACGGTCGCGCGTGACAAAAAAAGAAACCCCAGCCGAAGCTGGGGTTGTCAATTCACTGGAGGCGAGACCCGGATTCGAACCGGGGATAAAGGCTTTGCAGGCCTCTGCCTTACCACTTGGCCATCTCGCCATATGAAAAAGGCCGAAACGAATCCGGCCGAAAAATTATGGAGCGGGCTACGGGGTTCGAACCCGCGACCTCAACCTTGGCAAGGTTGCGCGCTACCAACTGCGCTAAGCCCGCGAACGCGAGGAATAATATACGCAAGTTCACGGCTGAGCGCAAGTGTAAATTTCAAAATCGTCAAACTTTTTTAGAAAAGTCACGAATCCCGTGGCACTCAAGAGGTGGATTTTTCTTGCAAAACTTGTAAATAAGAGCAGGTAAATTGCCAAGTGTGACTGCTTGCCGTATCATAGAACAAGAACTTTTTGAATGAGGTTGTATGTTCTTTATTCTTGCGTCGCTCATAGCTCTTTTGACGCTTGCGTATCTTGTCGCAAGCGGTTTTGTTCGCGTGGTGCGCTATTTTTGGGGCTGGCTTTCGTCTGGCGAGAAGATCGATGGGCTTGCAGGCGATGCCGTATCGCCCGCATCCCAGACCGCTCCGTTCTCCAAGCCAAAACCAACGCAAGCGGAGCTCTCGGCATATTTGGACACGATGCATCTTGGCTGGTACCAGGTGGTTATCCTCTTCATAGTGGGCTGCATGGCCGGTCTTCTTATTGAAGAAATCTGGATGCTCGTTACCGCTGGCTTGACCGAGAGCAGGGTTGGCCTCATCTGGGGACCATTCTCTCCGCTTTACGGAACTGGCGCCGTGTTTCTGACTGTTATTTGTTATCAGTTGCACAAGCATCATGCCAATAACCTGGTCATTTTCCTGGTTTCGGTTGTTGTTGGTGGCACGCTGGAGCAACTTACCGGCTGGGGAATGCAAGAGATTTTCCACTCGGAATCGTGGACGTACGCTCATCTTCCAGATGCCATCACACAGTGGGTGGCCTGGCGATTCTTGGGATTTTGGGGCATCTTAGGCTTGATTTGGTGTCGGGTTATCATGCCTCGCGCGCTCTACAAGATTGGTGAGCCAACATCAAAAAGGCAAGCAATTTTTGTTACCCTGCTTACGGTGTATCTTGTTGCCGATATTTCAATGACGGTGGCATGCCTAGGTAGAAAGGCTCAGCGTGACGCCGGCATTCCTCCGTCAAATGCGTTTGAGATCTGGGTAGATACTCATTACGACGACAGCTTTGTATCTACTCGTTTCCAGAACATGACCTTTACACCGCCAGACTCGGCTGACAAGTCGTAGCCACCGAGCACCGTCCAACGGCCCGCCCGACAGCCAGTCGCCGATCGACGCGCAACACGTCCGTACGCCTAAAGATCGCAAAACCGCGAGAAACCCAAAGGATTTGTAATGCACATGCCTTCTGCAAAACCAGAACATCCAACAGACAACGTGTATTTGGACTTTGCCGCAGCTACACCTATGGATCCACGTGTAGTTCACGCAATGATTCCGTACTTCACGGAGAAGTTCTACAACCCTTCAGCTCCGTATGCTCTGTCTCGCCAGGTCCGTGACGAGGTAGAGCGCGCCCGCGCTGTTTTATCACACGCTATTGGCGCTCGCCCAGGAAACGTGGTGCTCACAGCAGGTGCTACAGAGGCCAACAATCTGGCGTTTGCAACGGTTTCAGAAGACGCACACGTTATTGTGGACGCCATTGAGCACGAGAGTGTTCTTGCATGTGCTGGGATTTTCTCGCACAAGACACTTCGTGTGGAGGCAGACGGTCGTGTGAATCCAGAGCGCGTAGCAAAAGCGCTCAAGCCAGAGACCGAGTTGGTTTCTATTGAGCTTGCAAACGGGGAGATTGGCACCATTCAGCCCATCCGAGAGATTTCACAGGTGCTTGCTAAGGAGCGCTCACGCAGGCTTGCAGCGGGGGAGACTCGCCCGCTGTATTTGCACGTAGACGCTTCTCAGGCGGCGGCATATTTGAGCGTTAACGTGTCGTCTTTGGGCGTGGATATGTTGACGCTTTCCGCAGCAAAGCTTTCCGGTCCAAAGCAGGTGGGCCTCTTGTGGGCCTCCGATGATGTGCGCTTGAGGCCGCTGGTATTGGGCGGCGGTCAAGAAGGCGGCGTACGCTCAGGTACGGAAAACGTTGCGGGCGTTATTGGCTTTGCGTGTGCTTTGGCGCTTGCAGATGAGACTCGCACTGACGAGGCAAAACGGGTTTCTCGCCTCAGAGATCAGCTACAGGAGCTGCTTTGCGCAGAGTTTCCGCAGATGATTGTCTCGGGGCCAAAGAACGCCAAGCTGAGGCTTCCTAATTTGCTGCACGTTTCTTTCCCGGGACTTGAAGCTCGCCGTCTGGTTATTTTGCTTGAGCGTCTAGGCGTGTCGGTGGGAACGGGCTCTGCCTGCGCCGCATCAAAGATGCAAATATCTCACGTGCTTGAGGCAATTGGAGCACCGCGAGAAGTAGCTGCGGGAAGCCTCAGGTTAACGCTTGGAAGAACTACCACAGAAGACGACATCTTGTACGCAGCTTGGGCAATCGCTGAGGCCGTCAAGCAGGAGTCCGCCCGCGTAGGAGTGACATGGGAGAACTAGTTTACCTTGGCATGAGTGGCGGCGTTGATTCGGCGCTGTCCGCGGCCTTGCTTCTTGAGGCGGGCTACAACGTCAAGGCTATCTATATGCGTAACTGGTCAAAGGACTTGCCAGGCTTTAAGTGCCCCTGGGCAGATGACCTGGCTGATGCTGAGCGCGTGTGCGTAACGCTGGGCATTGATTTGGACGTGTGGGACTGTGAGGCCGAGTATAAGGCTACCGTTGTGGATTACCTGCTTGATGCCTATGAGCACGGCCGTACGCCTAATCCAGACGTTATGTGCAACCAGACGGTCAAGTTTGGCACCTTTGCAGAACGTGCTTTTGCAGAGGGCGCTGATTTTGTTGCAACGGGTCACTATGCACAGAACGTCCCGGGCACCAAAAAACTTTTGCGTGCCGCAGATGCTCACAAGGATCAGACGTATTTCCTATGGCGTGTACCAGGTCATTTGTTTGAACGCACGCTTTTTCCTATTGGACACATTGCTACCAAGGCAGAGGTGCGCGCTATGTGTGCAGAGCGAGGTCTGGGCATAGAAACTAAGCCAGACTCCGATGGCATTTGCTTTATTGGTCCTGTTGGCTTGCGCACGTTTTTGCTGGACACTTTTCAGAAAAAGCAGGGCGACGTCGTAGAGTGGGAGACAGGTAAGGTTCTTGGCACCCATGACGGAGCATTTCTCTTTACTGTTGGACAGAGAAAAGGCCTGAACATCGGTGGAGGACCTGCTCGCTATGTGGTAGCAACCGACACGCTTAAGAATGTGGTCTACGTAACCTCTGACCTTAACTGCCCTGCGCTCTGGACTCGTCGTATGGAGCTCTCGGACATGCACTGGATTTCCGGAGAACCTGCAGCTAACGGTAGGTATGTGGTCAGAACTCGTCACACAGGCGCACTGGTTCCCGTAACGTTTACGCTCACAGACAATCAATGTGGATTTATTGAATTTGACCAGCCGGTAAAAACTGTTGCAGCAGGTCAATCGGCGGTTTTATACGATGGCCAGGAAGTTTGTGGCGGTGGCATTATTGAGGCCGACAAGAGTATACTTGAGCGGTTCATGTAAAATGAAAAGCAGGTAGTTGGCGAGAAACCCTCTGAGGTTGCATCGTTTACCTGCAAAGAGTGTTGTTTCTGTACACGTATTGTGATCCAGAGTCCAAGGAGGTGCCCATGGATCGCCCAGATGGCGCGTCTGAAACCGAGCACCCCTCATCTACACCGAAGGTAACGGTGAAGATTGGATCTACAACCGTTAAGGGTGTTTCAACCAAAAAGCCTAAGATTAGTGTTGCTCCAACTTCTTCATCTGAGCAGGTAGAAGAGGCAAAAGAGAGCTTTGGTCAAGTTAGAAAGAGCATTCTCTTCCTCTTTGCGGTTGTAATACTGTACGCACTTTATATCGTTTTCTCCGGTCAGTTTGATGAGTTTGTTGTTGCTCTGGCTGACGTAGATACAGGTTGGCTCATTGCTGGCGCTCTTTGTTACTTTGTTTACTATCTTCTGGGTATTCTCGCCTATGTTATCTCGGTCATTACAGACCCCGAGAGTCCTGTTGGTGTCCGTGACCTGATGAGCGTTGAGGCGTCGGGAATCTTCTTCATGAATCTCACGCCAAACGGTGCAGGTGCTGCTCCTGCTCAGATTTATCGTCTGACTCGCGCAGGGATTTCTGTAGGCCAGGCTGGAGCTTTACAGTTCACCCGCTTTGTTATGTATGAGGCGGGCGAGGGCATCTTTGCAGCTCTGATGCTTATCTTTAGGGCCAATTATTTCTACGAGCAATTTGGCGATGTAACCGTTATTGGCGTTATTTTGTTTGGCGCAAAGATAGTGATGGTTGCAGTTATCTTGGCCATTTGCCTGCTTCCTAAAATGGTTAAGACCGTGGGCAACTGGGGCTTAAGGCTGCTTTCACGTCTTCGTATCGTAAAGCAGTACGACCACTGGCATGGCATCATTAACACGCAGGTAGATGAGTTCTCAAACGGCTTTAAGACTGCTGCAAAGAACATCCCAGAGATGTGCGTTGTTCTGCTGGTTACCTTGGTTCAGCTCGGCTGCCTCTATGCACTTCCATACTTTGTCCTGCGTGCACTCGGTCAACCCGCAGATCTTCTGACCTGCCTTGCATCTGGTTCAATGCTTGAGCTCTTGACCTCGGCCATTCCACTTCCTGGTGGTACTGGTGGTGCAGAGGGTGGCTTTGCCTTCCTGTTTGGCCATATGTTTGGCGAGGAAATTGCCGCAGGCTTTGTGCTTTGGCGCGCTATTGAGTATCTGCTTCCAACTATGGCCGCAAGCATGCTTTTGGGCCTTAGATCTCACGACCACGAGCCTATCTACCACAAGTGGAATCGTTTCCGTCAGCGTTTCTCGGCTTTTGTAAATGGCGAGAAAGGCGCTGTTGCTTCTACATCGTCTCGTCCAGAGACCTCTGGCATTCAAATTAAGGTTAAGCGTAAGAAGTAGGGAAGAAGTAAGGAAGAAAAGCCAGAATGTGGCTTGATACGTATCTTTGCTCTATTGGACCGCTGCGTGTGCAGTACTTGTAAAAGAAAGCATCCTTATGCGTAAACCACCAAATCCTATTTTGATTATTCTGGCACCTATTCTTATTGCTGTTGCCGTTGGTCTTGTCTATGATCTGCAGAATTTCTTACAGGACATTCCGGAAGTGCGTGATAATCCAATGCTCTTAGCAGGCGTGGCTGTGTTTATACCAATGCTTGTGGCTTTGGTTAAGGACACGTTTGACGCACACGGTCTCTAGGTAGTAAATAGACGCTCTTTTGCAGATTTCAAAAAAAGTTGAGTTTGACGGTTGCAAGAGGGGCGGGTTTCTCGTAATATATCCCTTGCTGCATCCCCAGCAGCAAACATATTCGGGCGTTTAGCTCAGGGGGACGAGCGCTTCCCTGACACGGAAGAGGTCATAAGTTCAAATCTTATAACGCCCACCAACTGTTCACAGGTCAGAGTAATCTGGCCTGTTTCTTTTTGTGGATATAAATAGTAATCATTATTGTTATTGACAAAAGAGTTAAAGAGAGTAAACTTCTAACTAGCACGTTTTATAAGTTGTTTTACTTACAGAAAGGAACTGACTATGTCTCTTATTGGTAAGCAAATTGGTGATTTTAAGGTAAACGCATTCCACAACGGTGACATCACTGAGGTAAGCAAGGAGTCTACACTGGGTAAGTGGAGCCTGTTCTTCTTCTATCCAGCTGACTTTACCTTTGTCTGCCCAACTGAGCTTGAGGATCTTGCAAACAACTATGAGAAGTTCCAGGCTGCTGGTGCAGAGGTTTACTCTGTTTCCTGCGACACTGAGTTTGTTCATAAGGCATGGCACGAGGAGTCCGAGCGTATCTCTAAGGTAACCTACCCAATGCTCGCCGACCCAGCTCACGTTCTTGCAAGAAACTTTGAGGTTCTCATTGAGGATGCAGGCCTTGCTGAGCGCGGTGCTTTCATCGTTGACCCTGAGGGTGTCATTCAGGTTGAGCTTGTCACTGCTGGTGGCATTGGCCGTAACGCTGAGGAGCTTCTCCGTCTTCTCCAGGCTGCACAGTTTGTCGCAGAGCACGGCGATCAGGTCTGCCCAGCTAAGTGGCAGCCAGGCGCTGAGACTCTAAAGCCAAGCCTTGACCTTGTTGGTCAGCTCTAAGATTTAGGGAGCTTACAATGACCGACGTCAAAGACCTCTACGACGCGGTGATTATCGGCGGTGGGCCAGCAGGGCTCACCGCCGCCCTCTATCTGGCCCGCGCTCGCTATCGCGTTCTGGTTGTCGAGAAGGACCATTTTGGCGGACAGATCACCATCACTAATGAGGTCGTTAATTACCCGGGAGTTTTCTCAACGAGCGGCTCTGAACTTTCAGAAACTATGCGTAAGCAGGCTGAAGCCTTTGGCGCAGAGTTTTTGCTGGCAGAAGTTACTGACCTGGACATGTCCAGAGATGTCAAGGTAGTTCACACCACCAAAGGTGAGCGCCCCTGCCTCTCTGTTCTTCTCGCCACAGGCGCACATCCGCGCCATATTGGCTTTGTGGGAGAAGAAGACTACCAGGGCCATGGTGTTGCCTATTGTGCTACCTGCGATGGTGAGTTCTTCACCGGCAAAGAAGTCTTTGTGATTGGTGGAGGCTTTGCAGCTGCAGAAGAAAGCGTGTTTTTGACTAAGTACGCAAAGCACGTTACCGTTCTTGTACGCGAGGAGGCATTTACCTGCGCTCCCGCGTCGTCCGAGGCAGCTCGCACCAATCCAAACATTACGGTTCTTTACAACACACAGGTTGAGTCTGTTACCGGAGATTCCGCCCTTAGGTCCATTACGTACAAGAATCTAAAGACGGGCGAGAAGACCACGTTTGCTCCAGAAGATGGAGATTCCATTGGCGTCTTTGTCTTTGCGGGCTATGCACCAGAAACTGACCTGGTAAAAGAGCTGGCTCAGACTGATGATCACGGCTATCTGATTACCAATGAGCGCCAAGAAACAACCTGTGAAGGTCTTTTTGGTGCAGGCGATGTATGCCAGAAGCCATTGCGTCAGGTTGCAACGGCTATTGGTCAGGCAGCAACTACCGCTACCGAGATGGAGCGCTTTATCAAGCGCGTCCAGGAAAAGACAGGTCTTGTTCCACAGATGAACGTCACGCGTATCTCGTCTAAGAAGGATGCTCCTGAAGCCCCAGCTGCCAAGACTACCTCTGCCTCCGGAGAGCTCTTTACTGATGACATGAAGGCGCAGCTTAATGCCGTCTTTGAGCGCATGGCGCGTCCACTTGTGCTTCAGCTTGAGCTTGATCAAAGACCTGTTTCTGAGGAACTTGTAGCTTACATGGAAGAGCTTTCTTCCATGACCGACAAGCTGAGCGTTCAGATGGTTTCAGACACAGGCGAGAAGAACCTTCCAGTTGTTCGCGTATGTACACAGGATGGCACTCCCACAGGTCTTGCATTCCATGGAGTTCCCGGTGGTCATGAGTTTACTTCGTTTGTACTTGGCCTCTACAACGCCGCAGGTCCTGGTCAGCCAATTAGCGACGAGGATAAGGCATCCATTGCCGCCATCGAGTCAAAGACGCATCTGCAGGTCTTGGTAGGACTTTCTTGTACCATGTGCCCAGATGTTGTTGTGGCTGCTCAGCGTATTGCTGCGGACAATCCTCAGGTTACCTGCGATGTCTACGACATCAACCACTTCAAGGAGCTCAAAGACACCTACGATGTCATGAGCGTTCCATGCTTGGTTATTAACGACGGTCAGAAGGTTGACTTCGGTAAGAAGAACCTTTCTCAGATTTTGTCGCTGATTCCTTAAGATCCATTCGCGTCCAGGAGAGGGTGACGCTTATGAATATGCCGAGAAGATCAATGGTCTTCTCGGCATTTTTTGTGACTTTTAATATGAGCGCGTAAAGCTGGTTTGGAAGTGCAAGGCTACTTTTTTACAGGGCTTTTTGCTGGTAGAGTCCTGCATTGGTAAAGCCTTGTGCGCGATAGTAGGCTCGCGTTCCAATTGAGCTAATGACGTTGAGGCTGGTATAACCCGCTTCTGCTGCAATAGAAGTTGCTTTAGCAAGAAGCTTTTGACCCAAACCTTGATGCTGAGCAGACATTCCTTCAGAGCCCAGCGAAAGCGCCTGTCCGTACACATGGAGCTCTCTGATCATGGCCTGACCTGGCTGTACCAGCAGCTCATTGGCAGTAACATCACATGTACCAGCGGTCAGTTTATCCCAGTGGGGAAGTGAAAGCCTACAGAAACCTGCGATTTTATTGTCAGCAGTTACCCACTGCAGGAAGTGCTCGTCACTGACTGCAGTGGTGTAAACAAAGTCTTGAAGGGTAAGTTCCGCGGCGTGTACCTGCTGTTGATTAATTTCTCTAAAACGAATTTCCTGCACGCGGTTTGCAACGTCTTCAGCAGCAAGCTCTTGCTCCACCATCTGGCGCAGGTTGGTGTGTTTGTTTCCCACCAAAATATCAGTGGCACTAATGTCTCTGATCATACGAGAAATGCGCACGTATGGAGGCGTTGCAAGCACGTCTTGAACAAGTACGTCTACCAGCTCGTCTTTAGCGTATGGTTGCCATGCACCCTCACGGTATTTCTGGACCAATTGCGTTCCAGATACCAGCGCACAGGGGTAGAGTTTAATCTCGTCAGGGAGAAATCCTGGATCCGTGACAAACGTTTTAAAGTCCTGTTTGTCCGCCTCAGGAGTTGCGCCTAACAGGTTAACCATCAGGTGGGAATGGATTTTAAATCCGTACAAGCGAATCAGCGAGAACGCTCGTTTAATCTGGGCAACGCTCATCTGACGCTGGTTTGCGTCAAGGATTTCTTGGCGCGTGCTTTGAATGCCAATTTGAATTTTGGTGCATCCAAGCTGCCTAAACATGCGAAGATTATCGGGAGTAATAGTGTCTGGCCTAGTTTCAATTACAAGGCCAACCACGCGAGCAGCAGCTGTTTCATTAACGTGTTGTTGCTCCACCAGCTCATCATAGGTGCTTTGCATCTGTGACCAGGCGCTTTGGTGAGGCTGACTAGTGTCGTAGAGCTTATGAAAAGCCTGGTTATACGTGGCAGTGTCATCAAAGACCGCCGCCTGCTGTTCAGCAACAAAAGAAGAAAGTGCTTCTTCAGAGTTCTGCAAGCCAAACGAGGTGTACCAATTCAGGCGCTCCTTGATGTGATTAGGAGAGTTTGGCCACTCGTTGAGTGCACGGAAGAGCTCTTTGATAAACCAGTACTGGTAGCTCTCTGGATAATCGCTCCAGGTACCACCGAGCACTATGAGCTCTACTTTGTCGGTTGAGTGGCCCATCTGATGGAGCGCTTGAAGACGGGCTGCAACCTGCACGTATGGATCAAAAAACGTTAGTTCAGCGCGCTGACAGGCAGGCTCGTTAGCAAGGTAGCTCTTAGGCATACGCAGATCACACGGACAATAAATGCAATTACTTGAGCAGGTATGCGGCCTGGTAATCACGGTAATGGTAGCCACGCCAGAAGCGGTGCGACGAGGCTTCATACGCACAGAGCGGATAAACCTTTCTTCCAGCTCAGGCGTTACATTCCACGATTGCCACAACTCATCATTATTCTGCTTGACCTGCAAAAAATAGGGGAGAATTGCTCGTTTAGGAATGAGTTTCTCGCGCTCTGTACTGTGGGCGCTAGAGTCAATTCCGCTGTTGTGCGAGTTAATGAGTATCTCAAGCTGATGCGTATCAAGAGCACCTTGTGAGCCATCTCTGAGCTGCTTCAATATGTCCAAAATGAGTTCATCCATACAAACAGTATAGGCAATAAGGTGAGCTTCTGACCTTTGGGAGCAATGCGATGACGTAAAATCTCTGTATGGAAACTTCTTCAAACAGAACACATACACAATCTATCAGCGCGTCTACCGCTGAGCAGCTGAGTCACGTAACTTCTGAGTTTTATGCTCAGCAGGCTCAGAGTTTCTCGGCCACACGACAGGCGCCTTGGCAGGGATGGCAGAAGTGCCTAGATGCCATGCCTCAGCTTTTAGTTGGCGAGAAACCCTTTGTGCTTGACGTGGGTTGCGGCAACCTGCGCTTTGCTCGCTTTTTACGTGATGAGGCAGGGATTGTCCCTGCAAAGTATTTTGCTGTAGATAATTGCAAGCCACTGGTAGAGAGTGGTGAGGCAGACACTCATGTCTCTGAGCTGGCATTTATTGAATTAGATGTGATAAAGAGTCTGCTTGATAACACGCTTTCTTCACGTCTGACTGTTCCGGCCTGTGATTTAGTGGTTGCGTTTGGCTTTTTGCATCATGTACCTGGCGCAAAGAAGAGGATCGAGCTTCTGCACACTCTGTTAGAGAAAACAAAACCTGGCGGTTTTGTCTGCGTTTCTTTCTGGCAGTTTATGAACAGCCAAAAACTTGCTGCGAAAGCTCAAGAAACCACTGCTCAAGGGTTGCGTGCGCTGGGTATAGATGCATCAGATCTTGAGCAGAATGACTATCTGATTGGCTGGCAAGATAAGGCGGATACCTGGCGTTATTGTCATCACTTCTCGCAAGAGGAACTTGATGAGCTTCTTGGAAGCCTTGGCCCTGACGTGCACGTTTGTGCGCAATTTAGTGCAGATGGCAAAGATAACAATCTTAATCGCTATGTGATTTTGCAACGTGTATAACTGTCCAGACAATATCTTGCTAAAGATTTCCCGTACAAGATAATCCCCCGCACAGAAATTGAACTGCCTCCCATTTCTTAGACACGAGAAATAGGAGGCAGTTCAAAACACACCTAAGTCAGATAATCTGTTAAAAAGACGTATACATGACGCTGAAAATACCTCAATCATGCAGA